>JGI24712J26585_10002343_pt1 | contig 15572 bp, 15 predicted proteins | sample BioPla3DNA2_FD_26585 | JGI IMG/M metagenome (IMG submission 26585) | reverse complement strand
CCGCCAGTCTTTTTACTTCCTCTTCCGGCTTGTCCACAATGCTCATGGCAAGCCGCTGGGCACTTTTGCGCCCGATTGTCGGCAAATGCGTCAGCGCCTCGATCAGCCGCTCAACCGACGCCGGATAGATGTCCATGCCTTATAAACCCGGGATATTCAGGCCGCCCGTAACCTTTTTCATTTCGCGCTCCGCCTTTTGCTCCGCTTCGCGCATGGCCTCATTGACCGCCGCGATAATCAGGTCCTGCAGCATGTCCACATCGTCCGGGTCAACCGCATCCGGGTCGATCACAAGATGCACCAGTTCCCGTTTGCCGTTGACCGTAGCTTCCACCACACCGCCGCCGGCCTGTGCCGTAATCTCCTCGGCTTCCAGTTTGGCCTGGGTTTCTTCCATCTGTTTTTGCATTTTCTGCATTTGCTTCATCATTTGATTCATGTTTTGTCCGCCCATTCCGGGGTATCCGCGTCGCATCGTTTCTCCTCCTATTGCAGTTCTACATGGTCCGCGCCGAAATAGTCGATAATATCCTGCACATCGGCTACGGGTTTTTTGTCTTCTCGTTCTTTGTCCAGCAAAAACTGTATGTCTACCGGAGCGCCGTACAGACGTTTGGTTTCTTCTTCGATCAGCGCTCGGGAGTCTTTTTTGTTGACCGCGTTTCTGTGGATCTCGTAATTATCCGGAAACACAATCGTGAGCCGGTCGTTGGCAAAACTGTGCCATTTTCCTTCGTGCAGGTACGCATAAGTCGGTACGCTGCGGCGTTTGATATTTTCCAGGATTTTTTCCCAGTCCCGGGCCGTTATGGAATCCCCACCGGCGTCGGAAGCCGGAGCCGGGGTGGGTTCGGGGTCTTCGGCCGGGACAGGGCCTGTCCCTACGGCATCGGTTGGGTCGGGGTCTTTGGCCGGGACAGGGTCTGTCCCTACGGCATCGGTGGGATCGGGGTCTTTGGCCGGGACGGGGCCTGTCCCTACGGCAGCGGCAGGTTTGCCGCGGACAAATACATACTCTTCCAGCTCGTGGATTCGTTGTTCCAGTGTTTTTTTCTTCGCCAAAGCACACAGACTGAGCACCGCCGTAATCAGCAGAGTATGCGCATCGTCGGTAAAACGCAGTTTGTTTTGCGTGTCCAGCAAATGCGAAAGGGCCGCCAAAAGAAGCTCCTCGTCCGGTGCTGCACTTTTGTCCGTATACAAGGAAAACTGCTCGTCGGAACCGGAAAAAAGCCGACGGTCTTTGGTGACCTTTGTCAGAATCAGCTTGCGGAAATGCTCGGTTAAATCTGCTAAGATCGACTCCGACTCTTTTCCCGCCGCGCGCACCGCCTGCACCGTCAAAAGCGCCTGTTTGGCATTTTTGGCAAACACCGCATCCGAAAGCGCAAACAGCTGTGCCGCGCTGACCCGCCCGGTCACCGTCTGCACATCACGCAGCGTAATGTCCCCCTCCGCCACAGAAAGCACCTGCTCCAAAGAAGAAAGCGCATCGCGCATGGCGCCGTCGGCCGCATAGGCAATCGTCTCCAGCGCCTCGGGTTCGGCCCCCCGGTTCACCTGTTCCAGTACATAGCGCAGATTCTTCTGAATATCCTCGGCCGCGATCCGCCGGAACGTAAAAATCTGGCAGCGCGACACAATCGTCTGCGGGATCTTTTCCATCTCGGTTGTGGCCAGAATAAACAGCAAATGCGCCGGCGGTTCCTCCAGCGTCTTTAACAGCGCATTAAACCCTTCATTCGTAATCATATGCGCTTCGTCAATAATCACGACCTTCTTTTTCAGCTGCCCGGGCAGATACTTGACCTTCTCCCGCAAGTCGCGAATATCGTCGATCCGGCGATTGGACGCCGCGTCCATTTCCGTGACATCCATCGTCGACTCTTCCAAAATGGCGCGGCAGTTTTCGCATTCATTGCAGGGATTCCCGTCCTTCGGCTGCAGGCAGTTCACCGCGCGGGCCAGTATTTTGGCACACGACGTCTTACCGGTGCCCCGCGTGCCGTGAAACAGATACGCGTGCCGTACGGTGTCGGTCTGCACCTGATTTTTCAGTATGTGAACGATATTGTCCTGTCCGACCACCTTGTCAAAGGTATCCGGCCGAAACGCACGATACAAAGTCTGCATAAAACCCTCCATAAAACCAATTATACCATAGGCAAATCGCACTTTTAAGCACAGAAAAGCGGATCGCCCGACAAAGAGCGATCCGCTTTCAAAACTTGTCCACTACACCTGATACATTCGTACAATGGCGAGAATCTCCCCGTCTTTTAAATACAGTACCGCCCGGGCTCCCTCCCAGTCTGCTTGATTCTCCTTGGCGTCCTGTGCATCTGCATAAGGCGGGTAAAAGCCGGTGTCTGTCACTTCCGGACCTCGCATATGATATTGGCAACCTTCTACGGGAGAAAGATAAAGAGCCTCTTCTTTTTCATTGCTTACCCTCGGTCCGGGAGAGTTGCCTGTACTCGGCCCCAGCTCTACGGGATCCACTACCCACTATTGTTTTTGTGTATCATAGTCCACCAGCAAAACATCTTGCGTTTCTATGTCCTGTGTGTGAGAAATCAGCCACACCGCCAGCTCCGCCCTCGCACCTTCGCCGGACAGTACCGGTTTCCCCTGCACCGCCGGGTATTCACGCAAACGTTGCACCTCTTCCTCCAATGTCTGCAAACGCGTCTGCAATGCCTGAAAATCAATCTGTTCCTCTTTTAGTAAAGTAGTTTCCGTTTCGGCCGGCGCATCGGCTCCGTCTGCGAACAAGCACTCAAACTCATCAAGAAAAAACATGCCGAAAGAATAACCGCTAAACGTTTCATATGAGACCCTCTTTTAGAGCCATTCGTTTTTCATCGAACCAAAGTCCGAATCCCCTTCTTTGTAAAGATAACAAAGCAAAGCTGTTACCCATATTCCTGCCAATAAGTAAACGTTTTTTCTCACGCGACACCGAGATCTCTTCCATTTCTTCCTCCCCAGCAATACGGAATCCCTGTCTCCATCTCCAGTTTATCATCGCATCTGCACGTCCTTCTGCAGTCGAGCGGTGGATCCATTTGTTCACTCCGCCTGTACCTTGCGGCTCTAATTCGTTATCCGGAATTACCCTGGATTTCATCGATATAGCATTTTCAATCTTTTCTATTTCAAGCTGTTTTTTGATCCGCTCATCCATGACGCTATTCAAAATCCTCGCTGAATCTACCCCTTCCCATACAGAAATAATAGGGAAAACGTCGTTTCTATATTCTTATTAATAAAAACATGAATGNTGTCTATTCAGCGATCTTTTTTGTACGCCTTCTCCAAACCCGTATCAATCCATGTTGTCTTTTAAAACCCACGCAAGATAATTCTGTTGGTCTTCGGTAATCGCTTCCGGACCACCGATCAGCCAGACTTCCTGGATCGCATGCTCTCTGAGATACGCATCGACCGCCATCGGCAACTCGTTTTGTTTCGTCAGCAGAACCACGGCATCTTTACGGAACGCAAAAGGCGTTGCGGCCAAACCGTCCGGGAAATTCTCTCCGTTTACCAACACAACGCGTTTTATCTCCTTGTCCAGCATAGTTTTGTACGCCTTGGCAATCTCCACCGCGGTTGCATAGCGGTTATTCCCCGCCAGGCGGATCTCATTCGGGATCGAAGGCACAACTTCTGTTCCGCCAAACACAATGCTTCCGTCTTTTCCCACATAAGGCACAAAATAACTCGAACCGAATTTCTCCCGGTGCATCGCCACAAAGGCGCCGCCGGCCAAAGCATCGGCATAGACGTTCCGGTTGACTTCAAACCGTATCTTGTCGTTTACTGCTTCGTCGCCACGCAACTCGGCGGCCAATTCACTGCTGCGCTCGGCCGTTTCCATCCGATTCTTTCCGCCCACACGAACCACACGGTAGTCCGCTTCCTGCAGCGTATCCATCACCGCGGGCGCCACGGCCTCTTCTCCGCCCAGTAAAAATACGGTTTTTACCCCCAAGGCTTCCAGGCGGGGTAAAATACCGGGTAGAGGGCCGCTTTTTTTGTCAAAAGCATCGGCGCATCCACCTGCGTTGCCAAAGGCCCGCCAAACATGGCATCGGGGAAGTCTTCCCCGCTGGCCAAAACGGCATAATCCGACACATCCCATTGTTCGGATAAAGCCAAAGCCGTCTCATACCGGTTTGCGCCTTCAATCCGTTTGACCGCATCACTGGCTTTCTGAAATTTTTCCTCTTCTTCTTTGATATAATCATCCCCTGAAGCATAAGCCTTAAACTGCAGGGAATCCATATCTATCGCTTTCCCATTATAAGATACGGCACGCCAGATTCCGGCTTTGTCTACAATAATGGAAAAAAACAATTGCCCGTGGCTTCGCTTTTTGTTGCAGGAACCGATACCTGGGTCCCGTCCGTGTGCGCATAAACCAATACCGCATCTTCCGGAATCCGGTTTTCTTTTGACTCCACATAGATCGGCTCACCGACTACAGTCACAAAACCATCCCACAGCCACAAATCCGGCTCTTCTCCCGCAACGTCTTGTGCAAAGACCGGAAAAGCCGTTATAGCGGCACGTTTTGGGACATTCTGCAGCAAATATTTTATCCGGAAACTTAAGCGCATTAAAACAAGCCTCCTGCACGGCATCTTCCGCCAATTGTGCATCCTGTAAAATCGACAAGGCCTCATGATACAATCGGGCATTATATTTTTGAATGATTTTTGCCATATTCTGTACTTGCCAATCGTTCATCCCTGCGCTCCTGTTTCTTGCATAACTCACTTTTGTCTCCAATATGCGTATAGCACAGGCCAACATACAGGATGCACCGTAACAAGTCCCCCTACCCTTTCACCGCTTCCCTCCTCCGTCGCAATGACCCACAGTTTGAACCGACTATTCGCTTTATGGCAGGAACCCCACTATTTGCGCTCTTATATATATAACAAATCAGAAAGCCGCATTGGGACACGAAGAGAAAAAAGATCTGTTTTTATCCATTTGAATAATCCAAACCGAAAATCGAAGCTGCCTCGGTATTTGACAAGTCTACCCGTTTTCCTTTATAATAGTTCGAGTCTGGTCATGGAGAGCTGGCTGAGTGGCTGAAGGCGCACGATTGGAAATCGTGTTAACGTTCATAGCGTTACGAGGGTTCAAATCCCTCGCTCTCCGCCATACCGTACTACACGGGGAGTTAGCGGTGCCTTGTAACCTGCAATCCGCTATAGCAGGGTGGATGCCCAATGGAGGGTTTGCAATCGGTCGGTCTGACTGCGGTAAGTAGTGTTGACAGACGGGTCTTGCGCAACGAAAACCCATGAACCTCGTCAGGTCCGGGAGGAAGCAGCGATAAGTGGTCCCTTTCGTGTGCCGCGAGGGTGCCTGTCTCGAGCCAACTGCCCCGGTTCCGCGACGGAGCGCCGATTCGACATTGGGTGTACGGTTACATAATAAGAAAACAGAGAGCCATGCCCCGCCAACCGGCGGGCGTTTTTTGTTGCCGCTGTACATGCAGCGGGCCGGGGTTGCGGTTTGTTTCGGAACGAAACGTTTGCCTGTTATTCTGCTATAATGTTTGTAACAAAGACGCAGGACGACCCCTTCGAATGCGGACAGGAGTTAATCATGAATATTTTTGAACTGGAGTGTTTTCTGACGCTGGCCCGCTATCTGAATTTCACTAAGGCCGCGGAGCATATGTTTATCACACAACCCGTCTTCAGCCGGCATATCACGCGGATGGAAGAGGAATTGGACACGCGCCTGTTTTTTCGCGACAAAAGAAGCGTGAGTCTGACGCCGTCGGGGATGGCTTTTCTTCCCTATGCGCAGCAGATGGTGGAAACTTTCTACGCCGGAAAAGAGACTTTGCAAAACGAGAAAAAGGGCATCATCGGGACGCTTCACATCGGCGTCTTAAAAGAGCTGCACAATGACCGGCTGACAAAACTGGTCAGTGAATTTATCCGCACGTATCCCAAGCTGCAGCTGCATATCCGGGAGTATTCCAATTACGATATTCTGCCGGCGCTTCTGGGTTATCAGGTCGGAATCATTTTTACGATATCGACCGGTAATTTTGATCCTGCTTTGTTGCAGTGGATTACGGAACAGACGCTCGAACAAACTCTGGTGCTGCCATCAGATCATCCCATGGCCGAAAAAAGCTCACTGCGGCTGTCGGATGTACACAGGGAGAATTTTGTCTTTTTGGAATCGGAAGCCTATTTGCCGATCAATACGATACTGATGCGCTTGTTTGAAGAATGTTCCATCACCCCGCGCATAGTCGGGCACGCTTCTTCCATTCAGGGGCTGATGAGCATGGTGGAATGCGGTATGGGGATTTCGATTGTACCGGGTCATTTTCAGTCGCTGTATCCGAACAAGCTGGCGTTCGTACCGCTTACGATTGAAGAGCCGGCCGTGAACCGTGTTATTGCCTGGCGAAAGGACAACGATAACCTCGCACTCAAACTGTTTCTGCGTTTGCTTCAGTAACGGACACAAACACAGATCTTCCCGGAATCCGTATCGACGGATTCTTTTTTTGTGCCTGTTTGTATGACTCTTATGCGATTTAAGCATTTCACTTCTAATTTTTATCATTGTATAATAAATCTATATTAAGTATTTGGAGGTGAACCCATGGTAAATGTAACGGACTCGTTACTGAATTTTGCAAACGATACCAATTATGATGATTTACCGGCACCGATCCTGCACGAGGTAAAGCGGGGTTTGTTGGATTCAATCGGTTCGGTTTTTGCGGGTTTGGGAACGGAGAAAGGAAAAATGGCACTAAGTGTCGTCAACCGTCTGGGCGGTGCACCGGAAGCTTCCGTGATCGGCACGACACTGAAAACATCGTTAACCCAAGCTGCTATGGTCAACGGGGAGCTGATGTACTCGTTGGATTTTGACACCGTCCCCCATTTGTCGCCGTTTGTTCTTCCGCCTGTACTGAGTGTGACAGAGACACTCCGTCCTTCCGGCAAGGAATTGATTGCCGCTCTGGCAGTGGGCCAGGAAGCGGCACGACGAATCAACAATTCGATGAATGTGCTTTTATCCAAGATCGGAAAGGGCGGTACTTCGCCGGATGTTTTCGGCAACAGCAATGAACATATGCTAGGCGGCAGTTTGGGCCTGGGCAAGCTGATGCGGCTGGATAGAGACGCCCTGGGCAACGCACTGGGTATTGCCGGTTACTTATGTTCGGTTCCGACCGGACGCGACTGGGAGGATACGATCCCGAAGTCCATCATCAAATACGCACCGGCCGGCTGGAACTGCAATGCTTCGGTGATGGCGGTGCTGCTGGCACAGGAAGGTTACACCGGCAGCGTCACGATGCTGGATAACCGGTACGGCTTTCACAAGTTTTACGGAGCCGGCATGTGGGAACCGGAACGGATTGTGGACCGTTTGGGCGAACACTGGGAGTTTCCGGATTGTCAGTACAAGCTGTATCCGTCTTGCCGCTTTTTGCAAAGCGCTCTGGACTGTGTACAGGAGCTGTTGGATACGCATCATTTCAAACCGCAGGAGATTACCTCGATCGATGCATTCAGCCTGCCTTTCTATGCGCATCCCGATCAGTACAATGTGACTACGCAGATCGATGCCCAGTATTCGTTCCCGTATGCGGCGACCCAAATGGTGTTCGGCGTGAAACCCGGGGTGGACTGGCAGGACATGAACCATATCAACAATGAAGAGTATCAGGCGTATATGAAGCGGATCCGGATTCACGGAGACCCGCGCGCCGGCGAAGAAAAGAAGAAGGATCCTGCCAGCTGGTATGCCAGGGTGGAGATGGTGGTAAACGGGGAGATATTCTGCAGCGAGACTCTGTATTCCAAAGGAACCAATATAGAAGGACACCGTTTGTCGGATACGGATCTGATCCGGAAGTTTGAACATAATGCACTGCGGATTATTACGCAGCCAAAAACCCGTAAGGCGATCGATCTGATTATGCATCTGGAAGAACTGGACGATGCGTCGGTCCTGTTCAAAGAAATTACCCTGTAAAGCGCCATTAGAAAGGAGGATACAAAATGCAAGAGGTTTCAAAACAACCCGTTTCCAAAACTAAACTGTTTGGCGGGCTGGCCGGGATTGCAGCAGCTTTTTTGATCTATCTGCTGCCCCTTGATCTGGAACCCATGGCCAAAGTCACGCTTGCCTTAACCGCCTGGCTCATCATCTGGCTGATTGCCCGCCCGATTGATTCCGGGTATACCGGGCTCATTTACATTGTACTGCAGCTGTTGCTCCGCTTCCCGCCGCCGGCTGTTTTCACCTGGTTTACCATCAGTGCGGGCTGGTTTCAGATGGCTTCGTTTGTCATTGCGGCGGTTATGGTCCGCAGCGGTATTGCCAAGCGAATGGCCTATACCCTCATGTATAAATTGAAAGCCAATACGGTACCACGCTTTATGTTTGCCAGTGTGATTGTTGTCCTTTTGATGATTATCCTGATTCCGTCGCCGACGGCACTCATTGCGATCATGATCCCTTTGATGGTATATGTGGCGGAAGCATGGAATCTACCCGCACGCAGTGAAGTGAAAAAAGGCGTGGCAGCCCTTGCTCTGCCGACCTTTTTCCTGATTATTTTAGCGGGAAACGCCGGCACCTGGATCCGCACGGGTTTCAGTCTGAACCTGGTGACCATGGCTCTTTCGGGTGTGGATATTCCGTGGATGGAATGGTTTTTGCACGCGGCCCCGATTGTTTGGCTGTTCGGTTTTCTGACGGTTATTCTATTGGTTGCGGTTTTCCGTCCGGCCAAGGATATTATTGCCCATCAGGATACGCTGCGGACAAAGTATGAGGAACTGGGTCCGGTTACCAAAACCGAAAAATCCGTTTTGCTCATTATGCTGGTGGTTCTGATTCTTTGGATTACAGAATCACGGCACGGCATATCCACCGGCTGGGTTGCCCTGGCAGCGGTTTGTGTGTTTGCCGTCCCGCAATTGCGACTGTTCAAGAACTTTGATGATGTTGTGGCAACGATCAATTGGCCGATTATGTTTTTCATCACGGCGCTGTTTGCCATGGTGAATGCCATGAACAGTACGGGTGCATCGCAATGGATCGCCCAGGCCTTAAGCATTCTGAAACCCGCCACAGAATTCGGCTATTATGTGACGAGTTCTCTGGTTGGTACCTTTGTAACCAGTGTGCTCGGCACCAATTTTGTACAGGGGGTTATCACCCCGATCTTTACCGGCTGGGGCCAGGAACTCGGCATTACAGCTGCTAAGTCGATGCTGGCGATCTGGATACCCACGGTATTGGGCGGGAATCTGCTGCCGACGCTTCTGCCGTCTGTATTGTTTGCCTGGACTTTCCGCTACAAAGACGAAAAGTTGTTTACCTTTGCCGACGGTTTCAAGATTACCTTGGTTGCCTTTGCCGCTTACTATATTGTGGCTTTACTGATTCAACTCACATACTGGAAACTTTTCTAAACATAGAAGGAGGATCTTATGACAAATGTACATGACAATCCCGTAAAAAAAGAAGTCGATCTCGGTGTAACCGTTGCCGGTATCCGTTTCCCGAACCCGATCGGAGTCGGGGCGATCGGAGAACACTGGGGCCATGCGGGCAGCCTGCAGGATTATGTGGACCTGAATTCCGATATTTTCATGAAGCATGTAAAAGCCGGAGCCGGTTATATTATCATGGCCGGCGCACATATTACACCCGCCACCGAACGCATTATTGCCGAGCGCACCAGCCTTGTGGAAACACCCATGCGCCGGCGAAGCGATAAGATCGGCCACCGGATGCTGAAGATGGAAGGAAAAGACCCCTACGGCCTGGAAGGTTTCTACTTTGTTCCTTCGCCTTTCTATCTGGACAAGAACTTTGCGCGTTTTGCCAAAGACCGCTTTTCCTACATGATGGAGGCCTTGCACAAGAAAAAACCCAAAGAGGTTCCGATTGTAATCAATCTCGGCGGCTTTGCCGATGTGGCGGAAACCTGGGTGGACGGCGCGAAATGGTTTGAAGAATTAGGCGCCGATATGATCGAGGTCAATCTCGGTTGTCCGTTGCCCAGCGGGGTTGACGGCACGCTGCAGGGCTATCAGAACAAGAAGTACAGCCCGCTGTGTCAGGGTCTGTTAATGGGAGATAATCCGGAAACGGTCTATAACATAACCAAAGCGGTTGCCGATGCGGTTTCCATTCCGGTAGGTGTGAAGCTGACGCCGGAAACGGGCTTCCCGCGGATTATTGATGTGACCCGCGCAGCGTATTCTGCGGGCGCACAGTTTGTCCAGCTGTTTAATGCAGCGGTCGGCATGGCTCCGCCGGATATTTACAATGGCGGAAAGCCGAAGTGGCTGTATATGGACGGCAGCCCGTTTTGCATGGCGTCGGGTTCTTTCCTTCGTATCCCGTGTTACAAGAGTGTGGCGGCCGTTAAGCGCTATGTTCCCGACCTGGATATTGCCGCGGCCGGCGGCCTTGTGGAACCGGAGCATTTCATAGAAGCCATGATGCTGGGAGCCTCTCTCGTGCAGCCGTGTACCGGTATTATCGAGCAGGGCAACAGCCTGATCCGCAAAGGAATCAACTTTATGAAGAAGTTTGTGGTGGAACAGGGCTACGACAGTCTGGATCAGATCGTCGGACTGGGACAAAAGCATATTAAATACAATCAGGATATCGACATGATGGCCGGCAAGACCCGCATCTATATCGACCATGACAAGTGCGTGAAATGCCTGCGCTGTGTAGACAATATCTGCCAGGCGCTCTCGTTTGAAGAAGGAAAAGTGCAGGTTGATCTGGAACGGTGTGTCGGTTGCGGCGGATGTGTATTGGCCTGCCGTCATGGCGCATTGGAAGTCGGACTGCGCGAAGGTGTGGCAGAACCGCAATTCTGAAAGTAACGGTTTGACTGCCTGTCCAAAAAGACAGGCAGTCCCCTTCTTTGGATCGTATCGGAGGTCATTTGCATGAACGAAATCCTCTTTTTTGTACTCGCCTTTGTTATCGCCATTTTTGTTGGTACCAAATGGAAAATCAATGTCGGTATCATTGCGATTGCCCTTACGTATATTGCCTCGCTGTTACGGGATCTCGACAATCTCAATTTGTTTACGCTTTGGCCTTCGCAATTGTTTGTGATGATCTTTGCTGTCAGCGTATTCTACAGCTTTGCTTCGATCAACGGTGCGATGGAAAAGCTGGCCCTGCAGATCATTTACCGGTTTCGCAACGCACCCAAGCTGTTGCCCCTTGCCATTTACGCGATTACGGCGGTGATTGCCGGTTCCGGCGGAGGCCCCTATGTTTCCACGATCGTTATGACGCCCATCACCGTGAATATCGCTGCGATGTCAAATATGAACCCCTTACTGGGTGTCATTGCCATTGTGACCGCATCCGGCGGTGCATCCCTGTTTCCAATCAGTCTGGTCGGCACCTTGATCCGGGGTTTGATAGAGCAGACGATTTTTTCCGACATGGCGGGTGTTCTTGGGCAGCGTGTATTTGTTTACGGCTTTGCGTTTCATACGCTCCTGTTTTTGTTGTTTTATTTTGTTCTGAAAGGCTACCGCCTGGCACCTCTTGCCATGCAAAAACCCGAACCGTTCAACAAAAAGCAGAAGATGTCCCTCCTTGTCATTGCCCTGACGGTGATTCTGTATGTACTGCCGTCTGTTCTCGGACTGCTTCTGCCGAACAGTCCCCTCCTTGCCCTGCTGAAAGCGCGTTTCAATTTCACTTTCTTTGCCGTGCTGGCTGCCGTGGTGTGTTTTTTCCTCGGATTGGGTGACGAAAAGGAAGTCTTCGCCTGGATTCCCTGGAAAACCCTCGTGCTGATATCCGGTGTCGGTATGCTTGTTGGCCTCGCACAGGCCACCGGCATGATGACGCGTCTGGCAGGTCTGATCAGCGCCAATGTGCCTGCTCCCTTTATCGGGTCGGCACTGGCTGCCGTCGGAGGCATAATGAGTTATGTGGCGGATGGCGTCGGCGTCGTGTTTCCGACCCTGTTTCCCCTGGTCCCGGATTTGTCGACCCAGGCCGGTGTAACACCTTCCCTGCTGTATGCCGCTGTGAGCATCGGCGTTTCCACAACGACCATGTCGCCTTTTTCTACCGGTGGGGCCATGTTTCTTTCTTTTGTACAGGACGAGACCGTGCGCAACAAACTCTTTTTGCAGCTTATTATAGTACCCTTTGTTTTCCTGCTCGCGCTGCCGGTCTGGATCTACATCAGTTATCTCCTGACATAGCCAATGCCCTAAGAACGGGGTCAGGCCTGACGAAATTCACTTGAAAAATAAATGTTTCACATGCAAGTGAATAAAGTGAAGCCTGACCCCCTTCTCTTTTATCATCCGGATTCTTTATGGTGTAATGAATATTCAGAATGTACAAACGGCTTAATCAAGCCGTTTTTTTGCGTTTTTGTGTTATACTTCTTACATAAGCGACCGAGCCATGTTTTGATAATCGGTCGTTTTCTATGGAGGTACTATGCTGTATCAGACGCTGGAGCCCGCGCTTTTGCGCTATGTGAAGAACAGACAAACGGAGATTTTCCCTTCCGAAGCCCCATTTACGCTGCGTTTTTTGGCGCAAGGCGAATACAATATCAATTATGTGCTGGAACAAGAGGGTAGAAAACAGGTTTTGCGCGTAAACACCGCCTCCCAGATTCGGCAGGCGAATCAGATCAAATACGAGTACGATGCCCTGCAATTGCTGAAAGACTCCGGGGTAACGCCCAAGCCTTTGTATCTCGACGACAGCAAGGCGGAGATTCCCTACGGGCTTTTGACGATGGAGTTTGTACCGGGCAGACCGCTTCGGTATGCGACGGATCTTTCCCGTGCGGCACGGATTTTCGGGCAGATTCATTCGCTGCCGGTTCCTCGGAACCACCCGCTATTGACCGAAGAGCGTTTGTTTTCCGCGCGGATAGACGAGGCGCAGCTTCTGCTCTCCGATGTATGGGATTCCCGCGCCGTGTCTTTACCTGTAAAGCAGTTTTTTTCGCGTTTTATGGACTGGGCCGAAGCTCATCGAAACGGCGAACGGTATTTTCTGGCCAACCGGCATTTTGTCATCAACAATACGGAAGTCAATTCGTCGAATTTCATTCTGGGTACAAGGGATGTTCTGATCGACTGGGAGAAGCCGGTCGTGTCGGACCCCGCGCAGGATATTTCGCAGTTTCTTTCTCCGACGACTACACTTTGGAAAACCGACACCGTTCTGAGCGAAGAACAGAAACTGGCGTTTTTTGCTGCCTACAAACAGGCTCTGGGTCTTTTGGATTTTGCGATTGAAGAGCGCGTCCGCCTGTATCTGCCGTATCTGTATCTGCGCGCGCTGTCGTGGTGTGCACATGCCTGGGTTACATACCATACGCCCGGCAGAGCGATTGTAAACGAGGACACGCGGGAGAAAATCCGGCAGTATTTAGCCATCGATCAACTGAAAAACTGGCTTCGGCCGTACTTTACGATCTAATCAAAGGAGGAAAATATGTATAAAAAGAATATTCTGCTTGCTTGTGTACTGGCTTTGCTTTTGCTCTTATCTGCCTGCAGCCATCGCACGGATAACCCTAACACAGAAGCAGAAAAGCAAGAAACCCAAACCGAAAGCTGGAATCCGGAAGCGGCCGCCGGCACAACGGTCACCTTCTACGGCTGGGGCGGCAGCCAGCAGACAAACAGCTGGATCGACGGACAACTGACCGATCTCGCGAAAGAGAAGTATGATATCACAATCGAACGGGTCGGTATGAATATCGACGAAGTCCTGAATCTCATGCTGGGGGAAAAACAGGCAGGGATTAAAGACAACGGCAGCGTGGATGTCGTTTGGATCAACGGAGAAAACTTTTATACGGCTCGTGAGAACGATCTTCTTTATGGACCGTTTACGGATCAGTTGCCGAATTTTTCTGCCTATGTGGACGCTACCGATCCGGAGGTCCAGACAGACTTCGGCCACCCCATTGACGGATACGAAGCGCCCTATGGAAAAGCGCAATTTGTCTTCATTTATGACAGCCATCATATTACGGACGTTCCGAGAAATTCCGAAGAGCTGCTTTCCTGGGCAAAAGAAAACCCGGGTCGCTTCACGTATGCGGCCATGCCGGATTTTACGGGTTCTGCTTTTGTGCGCAATATCATCTCCGATTTGATCGGATACGAAACCTTTGCCGAGATGGCACCGGATAAAGAAACGGTGCATGAGGCAATACAACCGGCGCTCGATTATCTGAATGAACTGGCTCCCTATCTATGGAACGAGGGACGTTCGTATCCGGCCGACACGCCACAGCTGGCCAATATGTATGCCGACGGGGAGATCTGGATGCATATGTCGTACAATCCCAATGAAGCTTCGGGCAAAATGGAAACCGGCGAATTTCCCGCATCCACCCGTACCTTCCTGTTTGACAAGGGCACCATCGGCAACACGCATTTTGTTGCCATCGGTAAAAACAGCGGAAACATACCGGGCGCTCTCGCGCTGATCGACACGATCCTCAGCCCGGAAGCACAGGCCGGAAAATATGACCCCGCTGTCTGGGGCGATATGCCGGTGCTTACCTATGAAATGCTCTCCGAAGAACAGCAGCGTCTGTTTGACGATGTTCCGCAGGGACCTGCCACACCGGAACTGAAAGAATTGCAAGAAAAAAGGCTCCCTGAAATGCCGGCGCATCTGGTTCCGATTATCGAAGAGCTCTGGAACGAAAATGTCGCAAGTTGAACCCAAGAAAACGGCCTGTCTGCTTGGGCCGGTCTGCCTGTACCTTTTTGTGATTCTTGGCGGCGGAATCCTGCTGGCGCTTGCCCAGAGTCTGGGCATAACAGGAACCGGTCATTCCCCTACCCTGATCCACTATGTACATGCCGTTCGCAGTCCGGCTTTTTTGCGGGGGCTGGGATTTAGTTTCCGGACTACGATGACATCTTCCGTTCTTTCGGTTGCTGCCGGCACCGCGCTGGCCGTTTCGCTGCGTCTTGCAAAAAAGAAAGACCGCATCACCGAAACCCTCTTACGGATTCCTGTCATCGTGCCGCACATTGTGGTCGTCCTGATGATCGGGTCGCTGTTTGCACAAACCGGCATTCTGGCAAGGATTCTTCAGCCGGTTTTTCCCGGGATCGGATTGCTGTTCACCCGTATTATGACCGGTCGCTCCGGTTTTGGCATGGTCATTACGTATCTGTGGAAAGAGATTCCGTTTGTCGCCATGATGGTATATGCTGCGCTCGTGCATGTAGATGATGATCTGCTGGCTACGGCCCGCAATCTTGGTGCGACCCGCAGCCAGACCGTCCGGTACATCGTGCTGCCTCTGGCCAAACCTGCGATTCTTGCTTCCTTTCTGATTGTATTTGCCTATACATTTGGCGCCTATGAAGTCCCGTGGCTGATGGGACCCACCACCCCCAAAGCACTCCCCGTCCAGGCTTTCATTGAATACACCCATCCGATCCCCGGCCACAGACCCTATGCCATGGCGTATGCCGTTCTGCTTCTTTTGATCAACGGCG
>JGI24712J26585_10002338_pt1 | contig 15594 bp, 14 predicted proteins | sample BioPla3DNA2_FD_26585 | JGI IMG/M metagenome (IMG submission 26585) | reverse complement strand
CTATCCCTTTCTGTGATTGGTTTGTTAGCACTTACCATTTTACCACAGTTAGGGGTCAGCTTCTTCTTTTTTTAGACCATATCATTGTACACTATACATGTGCCTTCAATTTTTATGCCGATATCTGTTGTATTATCGTGTCTTTTAATATATATTATATATATTAATGTCCACTGAACTAATGCTTTTGTATTTGCAAAAAAGGCAAAAACGCTGTTTTAGGTGCATTGTCTACAACAAAAAACCTTAGGTGTTTTCACCGTATAGTCACATGGAGTAAAAAATGGGTATATTTCGTCCGTACAAGTACAAGCCAAAGCCGGATTTCCCCAGGGACACACCCGTAAAGCACGGTTTTTTTCTGTTCTGGGAGATATTTTTCCGCAAGTTTTGGCGCCTGGTTACAGTAAACATATACTATTTTATCATCACATTTCCGATGCTTGTGGTGTTTCATTTATCTGTCAATCAGCAGTTTTTGATTTTTCTGCAATCCAGCGGTCTCATTGAGCTGTACAGTGAAGCCGCAACAATAGATATTTTCCCCGGGGTTGGATTAATTTCAATATTGGCTACCTATATCCCGCGGTTCATATGGGTACCTCTTTTGGTGCTGTCTGTGATTCTTTACGGACCGGCCACCATGGGCGCAACTTATATATATAGGAATTTTACAAGGGAGGAGCATGCCTGGACATCCGACTTGTTTTCAAGGGGAGTGAAAAACTTCAGGCAGGGTCTTTTCTTTGGAATACTTGATATTGTTGTGATATGTTCACTGTCCATAGGTATCCTGGGAGGAGTATCCGGAGGCTCGGGAGCCATACCCTATATAGCCATAATCCTGAGAACCCTGTCCATATTCGCGCTGGTTTACTACCTTTTCATGAGGCCATATATGTATATCATGGCCGTCACCTTTGAGCTCAGTGTGTTTGCCATCATAAAAAACGCGATGATTTTTGTAATTGCCGGTTTTTTCAGAAACATATGGGCCGCAATCGTAAATCTGATAGCCTTTCTGATATGCTTTATGAGCATTCCTTTGCTCTCTCTTATTACAATTCCTCTGTTTTTCTATTCCTTTACAGGCTTTGCATCGGTGTTTATCTGTTATCCGATTATTAAGAAGTATCTTATTATTCCGGCTATGGAACTGGAGGAAAAGAAAAAAGCCGGCAATAGTGCAGACACAAATAAGGATGAAAACACCGATACCGATGTTGATGTTAATCAGTAATGAGTATCATAGAGTGAAAAGGATTGCCGCCTGTAAACAGATTTATTTGGCGGCAATCCTTTATTAAATGCTTTTTCTATTAAGTGGTTTGATATAGAGGTTTTAGATTAATAAAATGGCAAGTCTAAATCAACTATGGGCAGAAAAATTCCCTAAAGACCTTTTATTGACTCCGGTATAAACCAGCGCATGAAAAAATATGCTCCCGAATATAAAAGTCAATCAAATGCGAAGCCCATATAGGCCATGTGTTCGTAGGCGGGAGAGGAGGCGCTGCCGGGTCTCTTCAGCATACCGAAGGGTTTTCCGGTTCCGGGTGTTCTGGCAATGCATTTTGCGGCCCCGAAATAGCCGGTCAGGAGCTTTATGCATTCGCAGGTATCCTCCGGGCGGCAAAGCAGCTCCTTCAAATGCAAAGTATCCTCTTCCAGATATGCGGCTGCCACGGCATTTTTAAATTTATTAAGTCTGAAAAGACCTCCGCCCGAACTGCTACACACCTGTTCCATGTATCGGCAGGCGGTAGGGCTAAAGCGCATATGGAGAAGGTTGCGCAGAATATGCTCTCTAAAAGACCCGTACTCCTCCGGGGCAATTCTTTCAATTTCTCCCCCTTGAACTCTTGCCTGCGAGGAAATGTATATATGCTCGTCCACGGTGAAAAAGTCCGAAAAACCGGACTGTTTCCGGTAGAACTCAAAAAGCCTGCCGCTTGCGGGAACAAGGCAGCACAGCTCATATCCCTTGTCCCTGCAGAGCCTCACGGCTGCGTTTGTAAGCCGAGCGCCAAAGCCCCGGCCCCGGTACCGGGGGAGGACGCCCACACCGTAGATATAGGGGCATGGAGTGTTTTGCCCTCCATGACTCAGCTCGGAAATATACAATATATAGGCGGCTGCCACCGCCTGCCCGCCGCTGCTTATTATAAGTGCTGAGCACTCGTCAAAAAAAGTGTCAAAAAAGCAGTCAGTCTCAGCTTCACTATCTCCGAAGCAAACCTGCCAGATACTCTTGAGACGGGGTAAATCCCTGGGGACCGCGGGACGGATAATATACTCTGTATTGATATTCATTTAAACTAACCGCCTGTCTATATGGACAGGGACTCGGGGCACAGCTGGGATATTTTCTTCTGCAGTGCCTTCAAGTCCACAAAGGTTTCAGGTCTCCGGTTCGGATCACGCAATAGGGCGGAGGGATGATAAATGGCCATTATGTCGATATTTCCGTATTTAAACCATTTGCCGTGCTCCCGGGTAATCTTAAAATCTTCCCTGATGAGTTTCATGGCTGCTATCCTGCCCAGACATACGATTATTTTAGGATCAATCAGGGATATCTGGCGATTGAGCCAGTCAAAGCAGGCCTCCTGCTCCTTGGTATTGGGGTCCCTGTTGTTTGGAGGACGGCATTTTACTATGTTTGCTATATATATCCTGCTCCGGTCCAACCCTATCATGGCCAGCATATCGTCCAAAAGCTTGCCGGCTCTGCCTACAAAGGGTTCACCCTTGATATCCTCCTGCTCTCCAGGTCCTTCTCCGATAAAAAGGACCTTTGATTTTCTGTCCCCAACGCCAAAAACAAGGTTTGTCCGGGTCAAATGCAAAGAGCATTTCTTGCACTCCTGGCATTGGTTATAAAGGTTTTCCCATTCGGCATCTTTTGGGCCGTCCGGGCCATTTTGGGATTTTAATCTGTCATCCATTATGCAAGACAACTCCAATCAGATTTCAATTTGCGGTCACTTTAAAATTATATCAGCAGTGATAGCAATATGCAATTTCCATGGTCAGGAAACGGAAAGAGAGGCAGACGCAACTGTTTGGCAATAGTTTATTCGGAAATAAATAGCACTTCATATATAAAAGGTAAAAAATAAAGCGAATATATGTAGATAACATATAACAATCCTCTTGTAATGGAAAAAATAATATGCTATAATGCCCACAGAATAATTAAGGGGTGTCGTTCATATGAAATTGTTAGAAAGTAAACCCAAGTCTTTTTTTTATACAATATTGATACATATTCTCATTCTTTTTGAAATGGGAGTTCTTTCAGGATTTAGGTTTACCAATAACCTCACAAGATTTCCCGACGGTCTTACAACCAAAAAAATCACGGATCTTGCCTCTGTCGGTAAGTATGTAGGCTGGAACTTTATTATAGTCTCCTGTCTGATAGTACTCGCATACTTAGGATATGCCATGCTTTTAGGGTATAACAGAAACCCGGGCGGCATGATTGCGATGGTTCTTATGAATTTTGTTCCTCTCATCGGCCTGGGATACGGGTATAATTTTTTCTATGGATATGGGACGGCACACATACTTCCCACAATGTCGATTTTCGGATTGCATAGAGGGGCTTTAGGCGGACAGATTGTCTTTATTATTATTTTCAATGTGGCTATTGCGTTATTCTGGCTGTTGGGCTGGAAAATCAGAAGTATATATGCCGCTAAATACGAAATCGAAATATAGGATTTTTTAAGCGGGTAGTTCGTCTGCGGACAATGATTCTATATGAAATCAGGGGTGTTAAAATGCGCATGCATTTTAACACCCCATTGTTATTGATTCTATTGGCTTATTCCTTTTCCTTGGGCTTAAAAACCAGCGCCACAAGGTATCCGAAGAAAATTGAGGCGCATATTCCTGCGGCGGCGGCTGTGAGACCGCCCGTCAGAATGCCGAGAATGCCCTTTTCTGCCACCGCTTTTTTTATCCCCTGAGCCAGCACGTTTCCGAAGCCTGTGAGGGGAATCGAAGCTCCGGCTCCCGCCCACTCCACTATCGGCTGATAGAGGCCGATGGCGCCGAGAAATACACCAGCCACTACAAAACTGACCAGTATTTTTGCCGGTGTGAGATTTGTCTTGTCGATAAGAAGCTGTCCAATTGTGCAGATTAGTCCGCCTACTAAAAACGCCTTAATATAATCCAGTATCATTTTCGTCTCCATTTTTCGATTAATGTCCGCTTAAAAACGCGTTTTGCGAAACCCATTGACAAAACACACCTGTTTTGCCTGTTTCAGATACATTGATTGACTGCCTGTGTGGATTTGCGGTCACATGCCCCAATTCAATTGTTCAGCAGGCATTAATTTAAAGGTTATATGCCTTTGTTCACGGAAATAGTTACCGCGTGGCATATTCCGGGAATGCTCTCACCCTGACCCGTAGTAACAGGGGACATGAGTGCTCCCGTAGCGGCAAAAAGTATCCTGTTCCATCTTCCGTTTCTCATACCGTTTAGCAGGTAGCCGCATAAGACGGAAGCCGAACAACCGCAGCCGGAGCCTCCGGCATGAACATCCTGCTCCTTTCTGTCGTATAGCATAAGGCCACAGTCGTCATAATTAGGAGCCAGGTCTACACCGTCTTTTTTAAAAAAGTCCATAACGATAGAATGCCCGATGGCCCCCAAATCACCTGTTACTATCAAATCATAGTCAGAGGGTGAAAGCTTGGTGTCGTTGAAGTGGGCAGTCAATGTATCATAGGCGGCAACAGCCATAGCCGCCCCCATGTTGTTCATGTCCGTAATTCCCGCATCCTTTATTCTTCCGGTTGTAACATGTGTTATGAAAGGGCCGTTGCCCTGAGAAGTGATTATAACGGCGCCTGCCGCCGTTGCCGTCCACTGGGCAGTGGGTGTACGCTGACCCCCGTATTCAAGAGGGAAGCGAAACTGCCGCTCGGCTGAACAAAAATGCGAGGAGGTCACTGCCGCTGTCGTATTGGCAAAGGCTCCGTCAACCATAATTGCCGCCAGCGCAATGCTTTCGGCCATTGTGGAGCAAGCTCCGTAAAGGCCGAAAAAGGGTATGTTGGTATCCCTTAATGAGTAAGCAGAGGCTACGCACTGATTGAGAAGGTCACCGGCGAAAACATATTCCACAGAAGAGGGAGTTACGGAGGCCTTGTCGCAGGCCATTGAAAACGCCATTTTCTGCATCGCAGTTTCGGCTTTTTCCCAGCTTTTCTCACCAAAGTATGAATCCTCGCCGATATAGTCAAAACTGTTTCTCAAAGGACCTTCGCCCTCTTTTTTCCCGACCACACAGGCATGGCCGTCTATAGAAGGGGGATTGCTAAATATTATCGTCTGTTTACCTATGTGCTTGGTGCTCACAAATATCACTCCCAAAGGCTACTTTGCGCCGCTAAACAATCTGATGCCCTTATTATGGGCTTTGACGATTGCTCTATCCCTTTGGTATTTTTAGCACTTTTAATTTTCTTATTCCAATTGTTTATTTTAAAAGCGACAGAGCCTTTTCTATGCTGTATTTTTCGTCTCCCATAGGCTTACCCGCGTTTCTGTGGTCGAAGCTCTCACTAAACCTGGCCAGTTCTCCCCTAAGCTGTAAAAAGTACTCAGATTCCAGCTTGAACATAGCTTCGTAAAACCCGGTATAGGATGAGGATTTCATTTCTTTTTTCGCGGTCTTTAACAGATGGGTAAAATGTGTTAAACAGAAAAACGGCTGCCTAGAGAGCTTGTCCCTGAATCTTATGTCCGAGTCCCAAAGATAAACAGTATTTGAAAGATAGCGTCCTTCAGTGTATTTTATTTTTTCACATACATAGCATGAGCCAGTAAGGCGCAATAATTCCTCCGTACCGTCCGGCCCGTCCGCCCTTCCGGCAATGAATATCCTTTTTCCGGTTGCCGGAGGTATTTGAAATTTCTCAATCACCTGGTCAAGGCGGGTTTCCAGTATCAGAGCGAGCCCCAGTTTATTTTTCATTGATGAGAGTTTTTCGCCATGGCTTTGACAGAAGCCCTTTGAATTCATTTCAATTCGCACATCAGGCTCCATCATGGCAGCCCCCAGACAATAGTTCAGTGTGCTGTCCTGCAGCTTATCAATAAGATAGCATAGGGGACAGCCTTCGTATCGGTCGAAGGCCTCATTTATCGGTATGGTATATATTTTCTCTGCCATTTCATCCTCCGGCTTTGACATTAAATTTTACATATAATATAATTCATTATATTAATGTAGTTTCAGCTGAACAAATAAGTCTTGCAAGACGCAATTGAAAAAAAAGAGTGAATTTCCTCTTTTGACGGGCAAAGTAAGCCTGTTTTGCCCGTTTCAGATGCATTATTGCGGACATGCACCACAAATCCATTGCGCTGTAGCTGACAAATAAAAAGTGCTGTTTAAGTATTTCTTTGAATTATTCAGCAGGCGCTAATGTAAAGAGGTTTTCCGGTTTATACTATATATGGTCGAGAGAGGCTATGCAATACATTCAAAGAGATAATTGTGTGGAAATAAAAAACGTTACCGACTTTGACCCGGTTAAAATATTCGAGTGCGGGCAGTGCTTCAGGTGGAATGCAGATGAAAACGGGGTATACCTGGGAGTGGCCATGAACAGAGCCGCAAAGGTCTGGAAAACAGACGAATCTGTCTTTATCAGCGGCACATTAGAGGATTTTGAAAACATTTGGAGAGATTATTTTGATCTGGACAGGGATTATGCTGCTCTCAGGAGCAGTCTTAATACGGACGAATACATAAAAAAGGCCGCGGAGTTCAGCGCCGGAATCAGGCTTCTACACCAGGACAGATGGGAGACCCTGTGTTCTTTCATAATATCCCAATGCAATAATATTGCGCGGATTAAGAGAATAATCGAGGCTTTATGCCGGAGTTTCGGAGAACCTATATTTTTTGAGGGCAAAACACTATATTCCTTTCCGGACGCCGAGAGGCTTGCGGGACTTTGCGAAAAAGACCTTGAGCCTATAAAAAGCGGATACAGGGCAAAATATATAATTGAAGCGGCAAATTCGGTTGCCTCGGGGAAAACGGATCTGGATATCCTTGCTGCCGGCAGTTACGATGAGGCCTTGCGGACGCTAAAAGGCCTTAGCGGGGTTGGGGATAAGGTGGCCAACTGTGTTATTTTGTTCGGCCTTCATATGATGGACGCGTTTCCGGTGGACGTGTGGATAAAAAGGGCCATTGGCGCAAATTATGGAAAGGGTTTTGATCCGAAAATATTTGGTGATGCGGCGGGACTTGCCCAGCAGTACATGTTTTATTACGCTCGCTCGCAGGGCAAATCCTAGCCTGCCAGGTCAGCAGCTTTTCAGCCCCGGTTTTAATAAATATCGATTGACACAGCAGATATAGTGTAGTATTCTCATAAGAATATACAACATGTAAGGAGTATACAGTATGGAAAGGAAGAGCAGTTTCTACAGCAGGATTGTCGGCGAAGGAATTACCTTTGACGACGTGCTTTTGGTACCGGCTGAAAGCTCTGTTTTGCCCGGCGAAGTAAGCCTCACCACACGCCTGACAAGAAAACTGAGGCTTAACATACCGCTTATAAGCGCGGCCATGGACACTGTAACCGAGTCCAGAATGGCTATCGCTGTGGCACGAGAAGGCGGAATTGGCATTATCCACAAGAATATGTCAATAGATATGCAGGCCGAGCAGGTCGATATGGTAAAGCGCTCGGAGAACGGTGTTATAACAAATCCCTTTTATCTGGGACCAAAAAACACATTGGCCGAAGCGGATGAGCTGATGAGCAAATATAAAATATCCGGCGTGCCCATTGTTTTAAATAACAGACTGGTCGGGATTATAACTAACCGTGATTTAAAATTTGAAGAGGATCTTACCCGCCCTATAGATGAGGTTATGACAAAGGAAAACCTCATTACTGCCAGGGAAGGGATAACCCTGGAACAGGCTAAAGAAATCTTAAGAGAGCATAAAATAGAAAAGCTCCCGATTGTTGATGAAAATTACGCTTTGAAGGGCCTTATTACAATAAAGGATATAGAAAAGGCGAGAACCTATCCCAATTCCGCCCGTGATGACAAGGGAAGACTGCTGGTAGGCGCAGCCATCGGAGTTACCGATGATGTTATGGACAGGGCAGGAGCACTCGTTGAGGCGGGTGTGGATGTTCTTGTTCTTGACTCTGCCCACGGTCATTCGCGCAATATTATGAGCTGTCTGAAAAAGATTAAAAACGCTTTTCCTGATGTTCAAATCATTGCCGGAAACGTTGCCACATATGAGGGGACAAAAGCCCTCATCGAGGCGGGAGCCGACTGCGTAAAGGTGGGAATAGGCCCGGGCTCCATATGTACCACCAGGGTTATCGCCGGCATAGGGGTACCCCAGATAACCGCCGTAGCTGATGCCGCTATTGCCGCACAGGAGTATGATGTACCCATAATTGCCGACGGTGGCATTAAGTATTCAGGAGATATTGTCAAAGCCATTGCGGCTGGGGCAAGCACTGTTATGATTGGCTCTCTGTTTGCAGGCTGCGAAGAAAGCCCCGGCGACACGGAGGTATATCAGGGCAGGCAGTTTAAGGTATACAGGGGAATGGGTTCCCTTGCTGCCATGTCAAAGGGCAGCAAAGACCGGTATTTTCAGGACGGCAATATCTCAAAAAAGCTTGTGCCCGAAGGTGTTGAGGGCAGGGTCCCCTATAAAGGAAGCGTTTCGGAAACCATATATCAGATGATGGGTGGACTTCGCGCCGGTATGGGTTATTGCGGTACTCCGGATATCGAAACCCTCAGAACAAAAGCAAAGTTTATCAAGATAACCAGTGCGGCACTGCGGGAGAGTCATCCCCATGACATTTATATAACAAAGGAAGCCCCGAATTACAGCATGAATCTTCGATAGGAATATGGCGGTGAGAAAATTTGCGTGTTTCCGTTTTGGGCGTGGGTTTTGATAATCTGACAATGGACCAGGCTGTAGACAGAGCCCATGGGATAATGAAAAAGGGCGGCTATATTGTTACCCCGAACCCGGAAATAGTATTGATGAGCCGCAAAGACAAAGACTTTAAGGATATTCTTAACGGCGCCGATATGGTGATACCAGACGGGATAGGCATTATATATGGGGCAAAAATTCTGGGTTCTTCCCTCAACAGGGTGACGGGAATTGATCTGGCCTGTGAGATTATGAAAAGGCTTGCTGAAAAAAACGGTCGTGTTTATCTTTTAGGCGCAAAGCCGAAGGTTGCGGAAGCTGCCGCAGAAAATCTGAAAAACACCTTCAGCGGTATTGTTATCGCCGGCACATCCGACGGATATTTTGAAGACAGTGAGCCGATATTGAAAAAAATAAGGGACTCCAGGCCTGATCTGTTGATTGTATGCCTTGGCGCGCCAAAGCAGGAAAAATGGATCCATTCAAACAGGGACAAGCTACCCCCATGTCTTATGATGGGACTGGGGGGGGCACTGGATATATATGCAGGCAATCTCAAAAGAGCGCCGGAGCGCTGGAGAAAGCATGGATTTGAGTGGCTCTACAGGCTTATTACGCAGCCTTCACGGATATGGCGGATGCTAAGGCTCCCTGTTTTTCTGCTGCTTGTTATTCTGGAGAGGCTGAAGGAAGCAAAAAAGACTGTCGGGGTGTAATAAATGGGTAAGCTTATAGTACTTGAGGGGATTGACGGTTCGGGTAAAACCACCCAGTATAATATGCTGTGTGATGCCCTCAGATCAAAAGACCGTGAATTTGTCAGCCTGGAATTTCCCCAGTACGGGGAGCCCTCCTCGGCTCTGATAAAAATGTACTTAAAGGGTGAGTTCGGGACAGCTCCCGGTGATGTAAACCCCTACGCGGCCTCATCTTTTTATGCTGTAGACAGGTACGCTTCCTATAAAAAGGTCTGGGGTGATTATTATTCTTCGGGCGGGCTGGTGGTGGCTGCCAGATATACAACCTCAAACGCGATTCATCAGGCCTCCAAGCTTGAGCCCGGGAAGAGGGAAAGTTTTTTCAAATGGCTCTATGAATATGAGTTCAATCTGATGGGCTTACCCAGGCCTGATCTGGTCATATATTTCAGCGTACCTGTTGAAAAAGCCGCTGAATATATAGAAAAGAGACGGCTTGAAACCGGTCAGGACACAGATATACATGAGAAAAATCTCTCATACCTTCGCAGCTGTCAAGAGAGCGCGGAAATGGCTGCGGATTTCTACGGCTGGATAAAAATTGACGCGGTAAGGAACGGAGAGTTTCGAAATCCAGGGGATATACACCGGAATGTTATTAATTTGGTTGAAAAATTTTTATGATAGGAGTATTATAACATGGTTTACATCATTCTTGGAAATGGATTTGAGGAAATCGAAGCTGTTGCCCCAATGGATATCTTAAGGCGCGGCGGAGTCGATGTCTCATATGCGGGTGTAGACTCAGCCATTGTTAAAGGCGGCCATGATATCCACATCAAATGTGATACCCTTGTCCGGGATATAGACCCGGATAAAGTCGACATGCTCATAATACCGGGAGGCCTGGGAGGTGTTGAGAGCGTAGAGGCTAGCGGTGAAGCCATGTCCCTGATAAAAAAAGTGTATGAAAAAGGGCGCTCCCTTGCGGCTATCTGCGCGGGCCCGAGGATTCTTGCTTCACTGAAGATATTGGAGGGCGTCAAAGCCGTTTGCTATCCGGGTATGGAGGAGCAAATGGGAGGGGCTGTTATTGACAACAGCTTAAAAGCGGTCACGGACGGCAGAATAATAACCGGGCGCGGGCCGGGAACAGCACTGGATTTTGGACTGGAGATATTAAAATACTTAAAGGGTGTGGATAAGGCAAAGGAGATTGCCTCAGATATGACGTATGATTACTGATATTGTCAACAAAAAAAAAGAGTTTAGAAACAGTATAAAAAGACAAATAAAAGCCTTTGATGAGAATTATCTGGAAACCTCAAATTACATGATATTTCAGAACGCTATGAAACTTCCTGAAATAGCGGACTGTGACCGTATTCTTATATACTGCAGCATGGGCAGGGAAGTGGACACAAGGCGAATTATAGACGCAATGTTTGCGTCCGGAAAGACAGTTGCCCTGCCGGTCTGTGAGGGAGAGGGCATTATGCACTTTTCAGAGCTCCGACCAGGCGGTTTAAAAGTCGAGGGTATGTACGGTATATTAGAGCCGGAAAAGGATTCGCCGGTAATAACCCCCCGGGACGGCGATGTGATTTTAGTCCCCGCCCTGACATTTGATAAAAATGGCTACAGAATGGGAAAAGGAAGCGGCTATTACGACAGATTCCTAAAAAAAAGAGATTTCATTTCAATTGGGCTTGCCAGGGATCGTCTTCTTGTGGACAGTGTACCCAGGCAGGAACATGACATGCAGGTAAAAATACTGGTAACCGACAGGGATATATTGCGTTTTTCCTGATATGGCGTTTGCTCTGTGCGCCCGAAAACCGGGTGTATGCAATAAAGGCTTAAAAAAGCTGAAAGGTGAGACATGCTCACCTTTCAGCGGACTNAACATAGCTGCGCAGCATCATTTATGTTCTTAACCTGGCCTGGGAGCGGCATTAATCAGCAGGGTTCGTTGCCTGTGCCGAAAAAGCCGGAACCGCAGCAGCAACACAGTATAAGGATGATAAGTATTATACAAAGGCAGCTACTGTTATTTCCCCAAAACATAGAAACTCCTTTCTCCGCGGATAGGTTTTAATTGCGGTAAAATTATCTTTTAATATTTTGGGCGTGTTAAAGTGATGGAGTCCAGACTCGCTGCAGGAAGTCTTGCGTTACAGAAACCGGTGTTATTTCCACCTGCAAAATTCCACTTCGTGGGATGCTCTCACCGTTTCTGAAAAAAACCGGTAGAATTCCCGAGCCTTTAGCAAGGAGCGTTTCCAATGCCGCCGAAGCCGGAACCGCAGCAGCAGCACAGGATAATGATGATCAAAATAATCCAAATACAACAGTTATTGTTGTTTCCCCAAAACATAGAATATGTTCCTTTCTCCGCGCCTTATATTGGCTTTCTGTCGCGCGGTGTAATTGTTTAAGAAAGCCTGTGGTCGGCTATGCCTAGCTTCACCTTTCGGCTTATACTATGCAAAATTCGGTCAATGGGTTACTTGGATTATTAAGATAATAATCGATAAACTCTTTGAATATCACCTTTTTGCCTTTCAGCATTAACGGTTCGCGGCTCTTTAAAAAGCCGAGCCTAAAAGCTGAGGCCAGGGGAGGGTTAATATGTCTGATAACTGGAAGGACATCTTCGGCAGTGAGCAGCCCGATGATAATAATGAATTGATCCAAAAGCTGCGCAGCATGAGCGACGAAGAGCTGGACGAGTATCTTCGTTCAGTTGGCCTGCCGGAGGAGGAGAATATTACTTCAGAAAATGATGATTTCAGCGATACCATAGTAACTAATTGGCTCCCCCAGACCGGAAAGCTGAAGGGGATAGAAAATCAAGACATAAGTGACGAAGCAACAAGCATTATCCCCGATGATGTTAAAAGAATTTCGGATATAACAAGAAGAAACGCTATAGGAAGTACAAGAGAAAGTGACATTGATGAATTTGATAAGATGGAGATAGACAGGTTAAAAAACAAATCCGGTTGCATGGGCGGCTTTATGTATTTCATATTTATTCTGGGCATATCCATTATCCTGGCATCCCTGGGCTGGCTGGCGGCATGTGACGTGCTGGCGCTGAATAAGGCGCCACAAACAACTACCATAGTAGTCCCTGAGAATTATGATATTGACGATGTTATAGATGATCTGAAAAAGGGCGGTATCATTGAATATAAGCTGCTGTTTAAGATTTTTACAATGATTGCGGATGAAAAAATTGAACCTGGAACATACCAGCTGAGAACCGATTATGACTACCGAGCCATTGTGTCGAAAATGCAGCAGGATGCCGAGGTGGAAATCGCGGAGGTTACAATTCCCGAGGGGAAGACTCTTGGGCAAACCTTCCAACTCCTTGAGTATAACGGTATATGCAGCGCTAAGGACCTGTGGGAAGCGGCGGCCAATTATGATTTTGATTACGATTTCCTGGATCCTGACACATTGGGTGATAAAAACAGGCTTGAGGGATATCTTTTCCCGGACACATATGAGTTTTATACCCGATCAAAGCCCGAAACCGTTATAAAGAAATTCCTCAATAACTTTGAGGTTCGTGTAACAGAAGAGATGTACAATCAGGCAGAGCAGATGGGCATGACAATGAAGGAGATTATCACTGTTGCCTCACTGATTGAAATGGAGGCCGGAAGTAACGAGGAAAGAGCTACCATTGCCTCGGTTATATACAACAGGCTGAACAGTGACTTTGGATTGCTGCAGATTGACGCCACAATCCAGTATATTCTCGGAGAGCGTAAGGAGAAGCTGACAGAAGAAGATACAAGGATAGACAATCCCTACAACACTTATATGTACAAGGGACTGCCTCCCGGTCCCATATCAAACCCGGGTCTGGCTTCCATTAAAGCAGCCCTTGGGCCTGAGGATACGGACTATTGGTTCTATGCGTTGAATAAAAGCGGCACTCACGAGTTTTTCACCTATGCTCAAGCCGACGAGTTTTACGCCTTTACAAACAGTGACGAGTATGGCGGATAAATATAAAATGAAAGATATATGGATGGAGGCATACTCCTAAATGAAAAAGTTAGGACTAAATGAATTAAGAGAAAAATTTCTGAGTTTTTTTGAAAGCAAGGGCCATTTGCGCCTCAAGAGCTTTCCTCTGATACCCCAGGATGACAACAGCCTTTTGATAATAAACTCCGGAATGGCGCCCTTGAAGCCATATTTCTCCGGAGAGGTTGTTCCGCCTTCAAAAAGGGTTACAACCTGTCAAAAGTGTATACGCACACCCGATATTGAAAATGTGGGCAAAACAAGCCGCCATGGCACTTTTTTTGAAATGCTGGGCAATTTTTCATTCGGAGACTATTTTAAAAGAGAGGCCTGCCAGTGGGCATGGGAATTTGTCACAAAGGAGCTGGAGCTCCCGGTGGACAGGCTATATGTTTCCGTATATNTTGATGATGACGAGGCCTATGACATTTGGACAAAGGAAATAGGTGTGGAGCCTTCCCATATGGCAAGGCTCGGCAAGGAGGATAATTTCTGGGAAATCGGGATGGGCCCCTGCGGACCCTGCAGTGAGATATATTTTGACAGGGGAGAGAAATACGGCTGCGGTAAGCCGGATTGTGCCGTAGGCTGTGACTGCGACAGATATGTGGAGTTCTGGAACCTGGTTTTTACCCAGTTTTATAACGATGGGAATAACAATTATACCCCCCTGGCCCAGAAGAACATAGACACCGGAATGGGGCTGGAGCGAATAGCCTGCATTATGCAGCAGGTGGATTCCCTTTTTGATGTGGATACAATCGCCAAAATAACGAAGCATGTGACTGAGATAACAAAAGCGAGCTATGGGCAAGAGGCCGAGACGGACGTTTCTCTGAGAATTATAACTGACCATATAAGATCCACGACAATGATGGTGGGCGATGGGATACTCCCGTCAAACGAGGGCAGAGGCTATGTGCTGCGCCGCCTGCTGAGAAGAGCCGCCAGGCACGGAAAGCTCCTGGGAGTAAAAGATCCCTTCCTCCATGAGGTCTGCGATACGGTGATAGAAATGAGTAAGGGAGCGTATCCGGAACTGGAGGAAAAGCGCGAATATATAAAAAAAGTCATCTATACCGAAGAGGAGCGCTTTAATCAGACCATTGACTCCGGCATGAAGATACTGGAGGGGCTGATGGAGGACATAAAGAAAAAGGGCGGCACCCATATGGACGGCTCTGACTGCTTCCGGCTCTACGACACATATGGCTTTCCCATTGATCTGACAATAGAGATATTGGAAGAAAACGGACTCTCTGCCGATGTGGAGGGCTTTGAGAGGCATATGAAGGAGCAGAAGGAGAGGGCAAGAGCCGCAACAGCTGCGCTGGGCGATTTTGGCTGGGAGTCCCTGGATCTGGGCCTTCCCAAAGATGAGCAGACCCTTTTCACAGGCTATGAATCCGTCATGGAAGAGGACGCTTCAATACTTGCCATAGTCTCCGAAGGAGAACTCTGCTCCACCATAGCCCAGGGGCAGACCGGGACGATAATTCTAGACAAGACACCCTTCTATGCGGAAATGGGCGGGCAGATTGCCGACCATGGAACGATTTCGGGACCGGCCTCTGTTTTCCAGGTGACCGATGTGCATAAATCCAGAGACGGGAAGTATATGCATACAGGACATGTTGTCTCCGGAGAGCTGAAGGTTGAGGATAAGGTTACCGCCCGGATTGACGAGGAGCGCCGGAACGGCATTATGCGCGCCCACAGTGCGACTCATATTCTCCATGCCGCACTCAGGAAAATCCTTGGTAACCATGTGGAACAGGCCGGCTCAATGGTAAACCCGGACAGCCTGAGATTCGACTTTACCCACTTTTCCGCCATAAAACCTGAGGAGCTCGACAAAATAGTCGATGAGGTAAACGAACA
>JGI24712J26585_10002334_pt1 | contig 15606 bp, 12 predicted proteins | sample BioPla3DNA2_FD_26585 | JGI IMG/M metagenome (IMG submission 26585) | reverse complement strand
TATAGAGGGTTAAACACTTTGAAATCAGCTGGATAAGAACTGTAGTTAAAGTAATTTCTTGTTCGGAGTAATTTTGTCCAATAAAGGGTTGCCAATCCACGTGATTGAATCAAATATTATAAAACAAGAAATTCAGCAGAATGTAATAACAAGGGAACAGGTTATTACATGGCTGCAAAATATGAAGCGACTTGATTTAGCATCAGATGATAGTAAACGTAAATTGGTTGATACTTTTGTAAATTCTGTTTATCTATATGATGACAGAGCAGTAATTAGTTTTAATTGCAGGGAAGGGGCGAGTACAATCGCCCTTCCGTCGGGTGACTGTTCGGCTTGTATGAGATTGGGGGAGCCAGAATGAACAAATCCGAACACATTTGTTACTAAAGATGTGTTCGGATTTTTTATATGAAATAAGGTGCAGGTTTAAAAAAATAATAGATGCATTCCGGGCTTAAAAAAGCTTTATACAAATCTACATTCTCACTACCTTATCTAAACAGTTTTTTGTTTACAGCAAGTGGGGATACTGTACAAAGTATTACAAAATGATATTAGAAGGNTAGGTTACTGTTGAAAACTAGTATCTAGAAAGAGTAGAAAAACTAATGCTATACGGCAGCAAAAATGCCTTAAATAAAAGTGTGTAAAGGAGAAATCAGAGAAAATCTAAGCCAAAATTATTAATTATCAGTTCTGTTTTATTAGCGTTGTTACAGATAAAGAAATACTGCTAATTGTTATTCGCTATAAGTTTTCGGTGTGCTTAAATTATATTTATATAGAAATTGCATAGTCTTTAAATTGCCAAATACCAAAAAAANAAACTATTATTTATATTTTTAATTGACAATTTTGCAGAAATATGATATNCTAAAATAGCAATTTTAGCAATTATTATAGGGATAAAGTGTTTTTTTAATTTTACCTTATGTTTAAAATGTTAATGCTTAAAGCAGAAACGAGTAATGTTTATCGCATAAATCCGATAAGCAATACTCGTTTTTTATGGAGAGGATTGATGTGTGATGAATGTGGTTAGGCAACTTGCACGAAGTGTTCGTGAGTATAAGAAATTATCCATTATAACTCCGATACTTATTAGCTTTGAGGTTGTTATTGAGTGTATAATTCCGTTTATTACTGCAAACTTGGTTAATGAGATAAAGAATGGATGTGGTTTAGACACAATTATTAGGTATGGAATTATTCTGATTATCATGGCCTTTTTATCGTTGATATTTGGAGCTATTGCTGGGTCTACCAGTGCAACTGCAGCTTGTGGTTATGCAAAAAATTTACGCAAGGACATGTTTTATAATATACAAAATTACTCCTTTGAAAACATTGATAAATTTTCAACCTCATCGCTGATTACCCGTATGACAACGGATATCACCAATGTTCAGAATGCATACATGATGTTAATCAGAATGGCTATTCGTTCACCATTGATGTTAATCTTTGCATTTGTAATGGCGTTTATAATGGGAGGGCGTATGGCNTGGATTTTTCTTGTTGTCGTTCCGATTCTTGCAATTGGCTTAGGTATAATAATATACAAAACATTTCCGTTATTTAACAAGGTATTTAAGAAATACGATGCCTTGAATAAATCTATTCAGGAAAATATTAAAGGAATGAGGGTAGTAAAATCCTTTGTTCGTGAGGATTATGAGCAGAAGAAATTCGGGGAGGCAGCTGATAATGTATGTGTAGACTTTACAAGGGCAGAACGAATCTTAGCTCTTAACAATCCGCTTATGCAATTTTGTATGTATGTGGTGATGATATTTGTGCTTTCCTTTGGTTCATATACCATTATCACATCTAGAGGACTGGCGTTTGATATTGGACAGTTTTCTGCAATACTTACCTACAACTTTATGATTCTAAGCAGTCTTATGATGCTTTCTATGGTTTTCGTAATACTTGCTTTGTCGAGTGAATCTGCTAAGCGTATCATTGAGGTATTGGAAGAAAAAAGCACATTGTCGAATCCTGAAAATCCTGTATTTTCCGTTAAGGACGGCTCTATTTCATTTGAAAATGTAAGCTTTAAATATTCCAAAAGGGCTGAGAGAATGGTTTTGTCAAATGTCAATTTGCAAATAAAATCTGGAGAAACCATTGGAATTATCGGTGGAACAGGTTCTTCAAAAACCTCCCTTATTCAGCTGATTCCTCGTTTGTATGATGCAACTGAAGGTGTTGTAAGGGTTGGTGGCATAGATGTAAGAGGTTATGATTTGGACACTCTCAGAAATCAGGTTGCTGTTGTGTTGCAGAAGAATATCCTGTTTTCAGGAACAATTAAGGAGAATCTTTACTGGGGAAATAAGAAGGCAACCGACGAGGAGTTGGTTGAGGCTTGCAGGCTTGCTTGTGCTGATGAATTTATCAGCCAATTCCCTGAGGGTTATGACAGCTATATTGAACAAGGCGGTGCAAATCTTTCGGGAGGACAAAAGCAAAGGCTTTGTATTGCAAGGGCATTACTGAAAAAGCCAAAAATATTGATACTTGATGATTCCACAAGTGCAGTAGATACTAAGACAGATGCTAAAATCCGCAAGGCATTTCGTGAATATATTCCAGAAACGACTAAAATAATAATTGCTCAGAGAACAGCCTCTGTTGAGGATGCGGATAGGATAATAGTTATAGATGGTGGAGTTATCAACGGCATTGGGACTCATGAGCAATTATTAGCTGAAAATGCTATCTATCGTGAAATATACTATTCTCAAAATAAGGCGGGAAGTCAAAGTGAAAACTAATCATATGGAAAACAAAAAATCACTTATTGTTCGTTTGTTCAAGGATATATTTAGATTTTATCCAGTAATGTTTCCAGTTGTAATTGTTTGTATTATTTTTAACGCAGCTATAAGTTCTATCCCCGCTATTTTTATGCAGAACATTATTGCTATTGTTGAAAAAAGCTGGCAGGCAGGCGACTGGAGTTCGTTTCGTGGAAAAATAATATCCCTTGTTGAAATATTGGTAGTATTTTATGTGTTATCCCTTGCAAGCGGTATTATATATAATCAGATGATGGCGATTATTACTCAAGGAACCTTGAAAAAATTTCGTATAAAGATGTTCAACAGAATGCAGACCCTTCCAATAAAATATGTTGATACAAATAATCATGGCGATATCATGAGCACCTATACAAATGATATTGATACATTACGACAGATGATATCTCAGAGTTTTCCGCAAGTTCTGGTTTCAGGTGTAACAGTTATTACTGTCTTTTGTATTATGATGTACTACTGCATATGGTTGACACTTGTAGTAATAATAGGTGTAATTATAATGTTTGTTATTACAAAAAGAGTAGGTGGCGGTTCTGCAAAATATTTTATTAAACAGCAAAAAACACTTGGTTCTCTTGAGGGCTTTATAGAGGAAATGATGAATGGCCAAAAGGTCATAAAGGTATTTTGCCATGAGGAGGAAAGCAAGGCTGATTTTGATAGGATTAATGAGGATTTATTCAATGATTCAAGGACTGCAAATCGATACGCAAATATTCTGGCCCCAATTTTAAATAATATTGGAAATGTATTGTATGTAATTGTTGCATTTACGGGTGGTGCTTTATTGATTTCCAATGTGCCTAATTTAAATATCTCAGGACTTGCTATGGGAATCAGTATTGTTGTTCCGTTTCTTAATATGACAAAACAGTTTGTTGGAAATATCAATCAGGTATCACATCAGATTAATGCTATTGTAATGGGAGTTGCCGGAGCACAAAGGATTTATGCCTTGATAGATGAAGAACCTGAACATGATAACGGATATGTTGCATTAGTCAATGTTAGTGAGGAGAATGGTCAGTTGATTGAATGTGAGGAGAGAACGGAAATCTGGGCTTGGAAGCACCCTCATAGCAGTGATGGTTCAGTAACATACACAAAATTAACAGGTGATGTAAGATTGTTCAATGTTGATTTTGAATATGAGCCAGAAAAACCTGTTCTGCACGATGTCAGCCTCTATGCAAAGCCGGGACAGAAGGTAGCCTTTGTTGGTGCAACTGGTGCTGGTAAGACTACGATTACAAATTTGCTTAATCGTTTCTATGATATTGCTGATGGAAAAATTCGTTATGATGGTATTAATATCAATAAGATAAGAAAATCGGATTTGCGTCGTGCAATAGGTNTGGTTTTACAGGATACCAATCTTTTTACGGGTACTGTAATGGATAATATTCGTTATGGAAAGCTGGACGCCACCGATGAGGANTGTATAGCTGCTGCAAAGCTTGTAGGTGCAGATGATTTCATTTCACGCTTGCCCGATGGTTATAAAACTATGATTACTGAAAATGGTGCTAATTTATCCCAGGGACAGCGACAGCTTATTTCAATTGTCAGAGCAGCAGTTGCAGACCCGCCTGTTATGATTTTAGACGAGGCNACTTCCTCTATTGACACAAGAACAGAGGCAATTGTTCAGCNAGGAATGGATGCACTCATGAAAGGTAGAACCGTATTTGTAATAGCNCATCGTCTGTCGACAGTAAAAAATTCTGATGTCATAATAGTGCTTGATCATGGGCGTATCATTGAACGAGGAAATCATGACGAACTGCTTGCTAAAAAGGGACAGTACTATCAACTATATACGGGTGCGTTTGAGCTTGAGTAAAATTTTGACAAGTGTGCAGTAAGCTTATGCTGCACACTTTTTTATGCAAAAAATACATTAAAATACATTTAAGAATGATAAGCTAATTCATAGGACTATTCCACCCCTTTTTAGTAGGTTAAAACTTACATTGCTACAATAAGCAGTTCTTAGAGCAGTTTCTGAGGACTGCTTTATTGTAAAACTAAAGAATTATTTTGCAAATAAAATAGTAATTTTATATAGTTTTAACAAATTTCTTAAGCATTTTTCAAGGTTCATATGCTACAATAAAGCAAAAAGTTGAATACTTTTGCTTTGAATGCTAATGACCATAGCATTCACTTGTTTGTATTTATATATTTGTTACTGTCAAAGCATCAAAACTACATTTATGTTAAAGCAAGAATCTATATTTAAAACAAATATATTTGCAAACAGATGTTTAAAGTCAGATCAAAAATTTAATTTGAAAGGGAGTAATGAAAATGAGTTTGCATCGTAAGTTTGCAGGAATTGTTGCAGGCATTTTGTCGGTTACAATTTTTGCACAATCAACCTTTTTCATTCCAGAAGCCTCGTCAGGAACATATAATATGAATGTTTCTGTAAACTTGGCAGGTGAAAGGAAGGAAATCAGCCCATATATCTATGGTATTAACGAATTTGGAAATTCAAGTAATTATAAGAATGTAAAAGTTAATGCTGTAAGACAGGGTGGTAACCGTTACACAGGCTATAACTGGGAAACAAACTGGTCCAATGCAGGACATGACTGGATTCACAGCTCTGATACGCATATAGGAGATGTTACTAATGGTCCTGGATATGCTGCACGCCAGCTTTCTGAGAAATGCAATCAATTTGGTGTTCCTTATAAAATGACAACATTGCAGATGGCTGGGTATGTTGCTGCTGATAAGGCTGGAACAGTATCGACNACAGCTCCATCTGACAGATGGAACAAGGTATATTTCAGAAAGAATGCTGAGCTTCTTTTAGAACCAGACCTTACAGACAACGCAGTGTATATGGATGAATATGTAAATTACCTTGTTAAGACGCTTGGAGATTCAACTACATCAACAGGTATTCAGGGATATAGTCTTGATAATGAGCCATTTTTGTGGAATGATACACATCCATATATTCACCCTGAGGAATGTACTGCTGATGAGCTTATTGAAAAATCAATTGAGCTTGCAAAGGTTGTAAAGGAAATTGATCCTAATGCAGAAGTATTTGGACCAGCACTTTGGGGTATGCTTCCATGTATCCAGGCGGGTACAAGTCAGAATTATACAGATGCAAAGTGGGAAAGCATAAAGGGCAATTACGATTGGTATCTAGATTACTATCTTGAGAGCATGGCTAAAGCTGAAAAGGAAACAGGCGTTAGACTTCTTGATGTAGTAGATGTTCACTACTATGCACAGGATTGCTCAACTGATGATGCAAAGCTACAGGCACCAAGAAGCCTTTATGATGAAACATATGTAGAAAACAGCTGGCTACAGCCTTATTTCGGAAAGTACTTCCCGCTTTTACCAAATCTCAAAAAATCCGTTGATAAATATTATCCAGGAACAAAGATTGCGATTACAGAATATAATCTTGCAGATATCGCAAACGAAAAAACAACTGGTAAAAATGTGATTTCAGCTATTGTTGAGGCAGAAACACTTGGTGCATTTGCTGAGAATGAAATTTATCTTGCAACATATTGGGGTACACTTCCTGAGTGTCCATATGTTGAATCTGCTATAAATCTTTACACAAACTATGACGGAAAAGGTTCTTCCTTCGGTGACACTCTTGTAGAAGCAAAGACAGAGGATGTTTCAAAGGCAACAGCTTATGCTGCTATCAATGGCAATGATGATTCAAAAGTAGGTGTTGTGCTTTCAAATAAAAACAAAACTGCAACAGAGAAGGCGGTAATTACAATTGATGGCACTTCAACAAATTATAAGAGTGCAGTTGTTTATGCTATCACACAGGACCACAGTGATATTAGAATTATTGATGTACAGAATGATTTGAACGGAAACAAAATTGAGGTTGAATTGCCTCCACTTTCAGTAGCACATGTTGTTATTTCAGATAAACCAACTGATGAAACTGTTTATGTTGAGCCTGATATCACAATTGAGAAGGTTGTATATAATGTATCTGAGCTTAAAGTAGCAGCAGACGGTTCATATTTGATTCCTCTTGGAGATAAAGAGTATCTCAAGGAAATCATATTTGGTGTAAACAGCTATTCAACAGAGGGTTCTGCATATTACAGCGGTGGCGGTGGTCTATGCTTCTCAGAGCTTTCACCAGTTAAAGGTGGAGATAGCTTCTGGGGATTCAAAGGCGTAGTCTTTTCAAATGGACAGAGTGAAATTGTTATACCTTTTGATGGATATTTCACTAATCCGGACCAGGAAGAGGTAGAGGCAACTGTTTTAGATGAATATGCATCATGGCAGAAGGATTGGTGGAAGTTCTCTGAAAAACAGGGCGACAANGGAACTGATGTTGTTGTAAATTATACAACAGTTACTCTTGTATATGAATATGATAATACTAATCCTCCAGTTGAAAAAGTTATTGGCGATGTAAATGCAGACGGAAAAGTTGACAGCAAGGATGTTACAGCACTTAAGAAATGGCTTGTTAATAAAAGTGGGAAAATTGATTTCGATAATTCGGATGTTTGTGATGATAATGAAATTAATGTATTTGATTTGGTTGCATTAAAGAGGGCTGTTTTTAAGGGCTGATAACATATATATAATAAAATTCCCCCTTAATAAGGAAAAAACACGTATGAATAATACGTGTTTTTTCTTACAATATGTGATATAATTAAGAGTAAGAATAATAATTTTGGATGTGATTTGTATGAGGGTACTAATTGTTGAAGATGAAAAGGACCTTGCAATGATACTTTCAGAGATACTTGAAATGGAAGGCTATTATACTGATGTTGTGCATGATGGTGTAAGTGGTCTTGATAATGCCTTATCGGATATTTATGATATAATCATTTTAGATGTAATGCTACCTAGAATGGATGGGATACGGGTACTTAGTGAAATTCGCAAAAGCAGTATTGGAACACCGGTTTTAATGCTTACAGCAAAATCAGAGGTTGAGGATAAGGTATGCGGACTTGATAACGGTGCTGATGATTATCTGACAAAACCATTCAATACAAAGGAATTGCTAGCGAGAATACGAGCTTTGTTAAGGCGTAAGGAAAAAGTAATTATTGATGAAAATCTTAAATTTGCAGATATTATACTTGATAAATATACGCATCAGATATGTAAAGGTGACCAGAAGGTAAAGCTGACAAAAAAGGAATACGATATAATAGAGCTATTGATTTTAAATTATGGTAAAGTAATATCAAAGGAAGAACTGACAGTAAAAATATGGGGATATGATGCGGATATTGAATATAATTCAATTGAAGTCTATATTTCATTCCTTAGAAAAAAGCTTGGTGCTATCAATTCGAGGGTTAATATATCTACTGTGAGGGGACTTGGTTATACTATAAAAGGAGAAAAGGATGAATAAGGAGATTAAGTATCTTAGAAAAAAGTTTTTTATTCTATCTGCAATAATTGCTTTCATTATTATTTTTGCAACACTCTTAATTCTTAACTTTCTGATGTATATGTCAAACGAAAACGAACTTAAAACTGCTATGGATATGGTTACTCAAATTGCTTATTCTAACTCTCCGGATATTGACCTTGAAACAATATTTTTGGATACTACTGAAAAGAATGCTGACGGTGACCATATTATTCTTCGAGACCCCAAGACAGTTGCAAGCATTACATTAAATGGTGAGATAAAATGTGATGACAAAAATGCAGACTGGTATTGTGCAGGAGGTGGAATTTATTTTGAGGTAACTGAAGATTCGGGAGAAGTAAGGTATATTTATAAAGAATACAAATTTAATCGTGGCAACACAAAAATAACAGTGGATTTTCTTGATGCTTCAGATTATTTGTATAATGGACAGCCGATTAAGACAGATATAACAAAGGCATCAAGGGATTATTTTTATGTTTCGCTTACATGGTGGACATCNTCAAGCACAATGCAGACGATAAATCCCACTGATGTAGAATTGAATATTGATAGCATAGAAGTACAGTACAGGGAGAATATATCAGTTGCATCATCAGAAAATTATGAGGTTATCAATCGTGATTTTAGTGAAATTTATCCAACAGGTATGCCGCAAACCTTGAATAATTTTTCATGCTTTTATTTTATTACAGATAAGCAGGATAATATTATAGAAATTAATAGTGGCAATAGTCTAAAAGATTTTTCTAAGGAAGATATCAGTTATTTTATTCATAATAAAAACAAATCAGAATTTAAAATAGATAATAAGCAATACAAATGCTTTGTTACAAATATGGATAATAAAAAAATATATACCTACATATATAATATGCAGTCAAAGGAAAATACTAAGCAGCTACTCTTAATGTCAGTACTATCAGGTAATGTATTTTTTATTCTGGTGCTTGTTGTAATTTACCTTATATCAGGTAAGGCAGTAAAGCCTATTTCTGAAAGCTATCAAAAGCAAAAGGAATTCATATCAAATGTAAGCCATGAGTTAAAAACACCGATTACTGTAATATCTGCAACAACCGAGCTTATGGAAAAGAAAAACGGTCCCGATAAGCTGATAAATTGTATTCAGGCACAATCTCAGAAAATGAACAGGCTTGTAAATGAAATGCTGACTCTTACAAGGCTTTCCGAATTTAACAGGCAGCATGGTGATTTTAAACAGGTTAATATAAGTCAGATTGTAAGCAATTCTGTTTTATATTTCGAAAGCAGAGCCTTTGAAGAGGGGAAACAGATACAGTCTGATATAAAGGAAAACTTAATTCTGATGGGTGATGCGGATAAAATCGATGAACTTCTAGGTGTTCTGCTTGACAATGCGCTAAAATACTCTGATGAAAATTCTGAAATAAAGGTTTGTTTATATTCTGATAAGGAAAACATCGTTTTAACATGTGGAAACCTATGCAGGAACTTTGACACAGATGATATTAAGCGTATGTTTGAACGCTTTTATCGTGCTGACAAATCACATTCAAATGAAAAGGAAGGGTTTGGATTAGGGCTTTCAATTGCAAAGGAAATTGTGGATATACACAATGGTACAATAAATGTAGAATATAAAAATGATATAGTGACTTTTAAGGTAATATTTAAAAAGTTAAGCTATAATATTTTAGTTGACTAGTGCAAGTAAATAATTTTAGTTTGTAGACGATATGATAAATATTGTATACAATTTTATTAAAATTATAAATTTAATCATAGTCAACAAACAATATTTTGCCATAATAAAATTTTAATATGGTATAATAGAATAAAAGGATAAGAAATTTAGGAGGCGGTGTTATAGTGATTGTTGAGGCTGCTGTAATAAAGCTGTATGCATCATGGGTACATTCATTAAAGGAAAAGCGAATGGTGGTTAAAAGCATTATTGCAAAGGTTCAAAATAAATTTAATGTGTCAATATCAGAGATTGATGCACAGGATATACACAAGACAATTATTCTGGGTATTGCTTGTGTTGCAGACTGTGCAAGGATAACAAACAGCACGATTGATAATGTAATTAATTTTATAGAAGGAAATAGTGACGCACAAATAATGGATATTCAGCGGGAGATTAGATGATATTTTTATCTGGGGATATGCTATAATAAATGGGTGAGGATTTTTATTCCAGATGGATTAGTTTGTACAGTAGTAATTTTATAGGAGGAACAGACTATGAGAATAGAACATATTGCAATGTATGTGGATAATCTTGAGGCTATGAAAAGCTTTTTTGAGAAGTATTTTAATGCCCGGTCCAATGAGTTATATCACAATCCTGAGAAAGGCTTTAAATCGTATTTTCTGTCATTTGAAGATGGAGCAAGGCTTGAAATTATGAACAAGGCTGGAATGACTGATCAGAGAGAATCAATTAACAATATGGGTTATATACATATAGCCTTTAGGGTGGGTAGCAGGGAAAGGGTTGATGAGCTGACTGAACGCTTAAAATCCGATGGTTATGAAGTAATTAGTGGACCTCGTGTAACTGGAGATGGTTATTATGAAAGCTGTATTTTAGGGCCTGAAAATAACCAGATTGAGATTACCATTTAGGTAGTAAGTGTGCAGACATATCAAGTAAATACAAAAAGCACCGTATAAAGAATACGGTGCTTGATTTTTTAAATATAATACATAAGGGACTGTTCATCATTTCTGTCGGTTTCATCAACAAGGTCTTTGAGTGTTATACCGCAAAGCGTTTGNCTTACAATCGTATCTAAATTAACAAAAATTAAATTATTTATAGCTTTTTCATACGCTGGAGCAGATTTTGCAACAGTATCCTCTGCGTCCTCAAACAATGTGTTTTCAACTGAAAAAAGAATATCGTAAGCTGTTATTTCGCTTGGTGATCGAGAAATCTGGTATCCACCTTGTGAACCCTTAGTGGAGATGACGAGTCCTCCTTTTTTAAGNAAGGCAAAAACCTGTTCAAGATAAATTTTAGATATTCCAAATCTTTCAGAAATACTTGCTACTGTAATAAATCCCTTGCTGTCAAATCTTCTTGCCATATAAATCATGGAAACAAGAGCGTAGCGTCCTTTGGATGAGATTCTCATCTTAGCCCTCCATAACATATTTGTATTGTATGTATTAATAATACATCATAAAAATACCTTTGTCAATAACTTTGGATTATAAATTATTATTGTCGTGTTTTTTGTTGAAGATGCTGTGGAAATTTTTTTTAAAAACCTATTGACAAATGAATGATTATGGTATATACTTAAACCATAGTAAACACATATGTAAATTTGGTTTTTGAATGGAGGCAATTTATATGTCAAGAATTAATAAGAGTTTAACGGATTTAATTGGAAAAACGCCTTTATTAGAAGTTGTAAATTATGAGGAAAAACATAAATTAAAAGCAAAGATAATTGCAAAACTAGAGTATTTTAATCCAGCAGGAAGCGTTAAAGATAGAATTGCAAAGTCCATGATTGAGGACGCAGAAAAGAAAGGTATTCTTAAAGAGGGTTCGGTAATTATTGAGCCGACAAGCGGTAATACCGGAATAGGTCTTGCATCAGTAGCAGCGGCAAGAGGTTATAGAATTATTCTTACCATGCCTGAAACAATGAGTATTGAGCGTAGGAATCTGCTTAAAGCATATGGCGCAGAGCTCGTTCTTACAGATGGTGCAAAGGGAATGAAGGGTGCTATTGCTAAGGCTGAGGAGCTTAAAAATGAAATAGAGAATGCAGTTATTTTGGGACAGTTCGTAAATCCAGCAAATCCAGCTGTTCATAAGGCAACTACTGGTCCTGAAATATGGGAGGATACTGATGGCAAGGTTGATATTTTTGTATCAGGTGTTGGTACGGGCGGAACTATATCAGGTGCTGGCGAATATCTTAAGCAGCAGAATCCTAATATAAAGGTNGTTGCTGTGGAGCCAAAGGATTCGCCTGTACTTTCACAAGGGAATGCAGGACCTCATAAAATTCAGGGAATTGGTGCTGGCTTTGTTCCTGAAACTCTTAACACATCAATTTATGATGAGGTAATTACAGTGTCAAATGAGGCGGCGTTTGAAGCGGGCAGAGAGATTTCAAAAACAGATGGTGTTCTTGTTGGAATTTCATCAGGTGCTGCACTAGCTGCTGCAACTGAGCTTGCAAAACGACCTGAAAATGAAGGAAAGGTTATAGTTGCGATTTTCCCTGATACGGGTGAAAGATATCTTTCTACAGCTTTGTTTACAGAATAGTTTGAAAATTATATCCGCTTCATTTTATTATGGAGCGGATATTTAATAAAATGAAAAGGGGAGTTAACATGAGCAGATATAATTTTGATGAAATAATTGATAGACATAATACAAATTCGATAAAATTTGACTTTATGGAAGAAAACAATATGTCTGCTGATGCTATGCCCTTCTGGGTTGCTGATATGGATTTTCGTTCACCTCCGGCAGTTATTGATGCACTTGTTGAAAGGTGCAAGCATGGTGTTTTTGGATATACAAATATAAAAGAGGACTATTTTAATGCTGTTTATAAATGGTATAAGAACAGATTTGGATATGAGGTAAAGCGTGAATGGTTGATTGTGAGTCCTGGAATAGTTTTTGCGATATCAGCGGCAATTAGGGCGCTGACGAAAGAGAATGATGGAGTGCTTATACAAAGGCCAGTTTATTATCCTTTTTCATCATTGATTGTGGCTAATAACCGAAGGATTATTAATAACCCACTTGTATATAAAAATGGCAGATATGAAATTGACTTTGATGATTTTGAAAAGAAGATAAGGGACAATAATGTTAAACTATTCATTTTGTGTAATCCTCATAATCCTGTGGGTAGAGTGTGGACTGCTGAGGAGTTGCAAAGGATAGCTGTTATTTGTATTAAACATAGGGTTATAGTTATTGCTGATGAAATTCACTCTGATTTTGTCTACAACAATAATAAACATATTGTTTTTGCAAGTCTGTCAAAGCATTTGTCAGGTATAACCATAACATGCACATCTCCAAGCAAAACCTTCAACCTTGCGGGGTTGCAGATTTCCAATATTTTTATTGAAAATGAGGGGATAAGAAGGGCTGTCTATAATGAAATTAAAAAAACTGGATATGCCAATCCGAATACAATGGGTATTGTTTCTGCTCAGGCATCTTATGAACATGGCGGGGAGTGGCTTGATGAGCTGCTTTTGTATCTTTATGACAATATAAGTAAAACCAAAAGCTTGCTTGCAAAGAAGGCTCCGAAGCTAAAGGTAGTCGAGCCTGAGGGAACATATCTTTTATGGATAGATTTTAATGATCTTGGATTAAGTGACAAAAAGCTTAATGATATAATCGTCAATAAGGCAAAGCTTTGGCTTAATGAGGGTACGATGTTTGGCGATGAAGGTAAAGGTTTTCAGCGAATTAATATAGCTTGTCAATGGTCAAGGCTTGAGGAAGGCTTGAATAGGTTGGCTGAGTCCTTATAAGGTAATGCAGATATTTTGCTTATCTTATGCAAGTTTACCAAAAGATAGTTTAAAAAAATCAAATATTTAGTAAAATAAATTACTAAAAACCTATTGACTATATAGGAATAGTATGATACAATAAATTCACAGTCAATAATAAAGCAAGGAAGTGAGCATTATGAATCTGATTTTTAAAATGCTTAGGAAGAATTGGAGAAACGGGCGAATGTGTATTACCTCACTTTAATAGAATGAAATAATTATAAATAAAAGAAAGAGGTATACTATTATGAGTGATAGAAAGTATAAATTTGAAACACTTCAACTACATGTAGGACAGGAAAAGCCTGATTCAGCAACGGATGCCCGTGCAGTTCCAATTTATCAGACAACTTCATATGTTTTTGCTAATTCAGCACAAGCAGCAGCACGATTTGGACTTTCAGAGGGTGGAAACATCTATACAAGACTTATGAACCCAACTTCTGATGTATTTGAGAAGAGAATTGCAGCTTTAGAGGGAGGTAAGGCGGCTTTGGCGGTAGCCTCCGGTGCAGCAGCTATAACATATGCAATTCAGAATATTGCAGTCTCTGGTGACCATATCGTTTCAGCAAGGTCAATTTATGGTGGTACATATAATCTTTTTGCTCACACACTCAAGGATTATGGAATTACTACAACCTTTGTAGATGACGATGACTTATCAAATTTTGAAAAGGCTATTTTACCGAATACAAAAGCAATTTTTATTGAGAGTCTTGGAAACCCTAATTCAAACGTAATAGATATTGAAGGGCTTGCAAAGATTGCGCATGATAACGGAATACCGTTGATTGTTGATAATACTTTTGCTACACCTTATCTCTTGAAGCCTATTGAATATGGTGCTGATATTGTAGTTCATTCTGCAACAAAATTCATAGGTGGACATGGAACATCAATCGGTGGAGTTATTATTGATTCAGGTAATTTTGATTGGAAACAGAATGACAAATTTCCGGGACTATCAAAACCAAATCCAAGCTATCATGGTGCAGTGTTGGCAGATGTTGCAGGGGATCTTGCGTATATAATTAAAGCAAGAGTTACCTTGCTAAGAGATACAGGTGCGGCACTCAGTCCATTCCATTCATTTATTTTCTTGCAGGGGCTTGAAACACTTTCCCTTCGTGTTGAACGACATGTTGAAAATGCATTGAAGGTGGTTGAGTACTTGTCAAAGCACCCGCAGGTTGAAAGGGTCAACCATCCTGCGCTTGAGGATAATCCATATCATGAGCTTTACAAGAAGTATTTTCCAAACGGAGCAGGTTCAATATTTACATTTGAAATAAAGGGTGGTGCTGAGGAGGCAAAGAAGTTCATTGATAGCCTTGAGATATTTTCATTGCTTGCAAATGTTGCTGATGTAAAATCCCTTGTTATTCATCCGGCAAGCACAACTCACTCACAGCTTAGCGAAAAGGAGCTTCTTGATTCTGGCATTAAGCCAAATACTATTCGTCTTTCAATTGGAATTGAACATATTGACGATATATTATTTGACCTTGAGGAAGCGTTTAAGGTAGTAAAACAATAAAAATGAAAGCTGAGAACCATTTTGGTTTTCAGCTTTTTTATATTAAAAAGAGTATGAATTGATGAGGGCGAGATTTTTAGAGCAATAGCCTAACTAATTTTTTAATATTTAGATTTTAAGTAATAAATTTATATAATTTCATAAGAAAGTTATATAAATTTTGTATTGTTTCACGGTATAGTTTACATATATTTTAAACATTTTTTTGAAATATTGTAGGATTAGTATAACTAACTGAGATTAAATAGTAGAATTATGGCTGATGAAGGGGG
>JGI24712J26585_10002333_pt1 | contig 15609 bp, 18 predicted proteins | sample BioPla3DNA2_FD_26585 | JGI IMG/M metagenome (IMG submission 26585) | reverse complement strand
ATGATAGGCCACTACACTACCTGGGCACTCTTTGGTGGATCCCGCCTCCCGGATTCGAACCGGGGACATCGCGGTAGCCGCGCAGTTCGCCCGAAAGCGAAGACTATACTACAGCCGCGCACTCTACCAGTCTGAGTTAAGGCGGGTCTCTGCTCTAACAATGTTGGAATGAGATCTTATTAAACATATCGTCGAACTGAGGGGTAGCGCCCGGAGCAGACGTCATTCTTTATATACCCCTTCGTATAATGATTAAGCATGAAACCTACAAACGCTGATGCACCTAGGAACGCTGAAGCGTACTGTCTTCTTCACCGATAGCCGTGCGAAAAGCAACGTCACTATTTTCGACACCACACTGCGCGACGGTGAACAAACACCGGGTATCTCGTTCACCCGTGAAGAGAAACTCGGTATTGCAGAGCATCTCTCCGATATCGGAGTGCACACTATCGAGGCTGGCTTTCCTGCATCCTCCGATGCCGAGCGCGAGATCGTCACAGCCATCAAGAGACTCGGGCTGGATGCAGAGATCTGTGGCCTCGCGCGATCGCTCCCGGCCGATGTGGATGCGTGCATCGACTGCGACGTCGATATGGTCCACGTCTTCATCCCGACCTCAGATATCCAGCGCGAGTACACCATCCGGAAGACGCGGGAGCAGGTCCTGGAGACCACCGGCGAGATCGTTGCATACGTCCGTGACCATCTCGGCCAGTGCATGTTCTCGGCCATGGATGCCACGAGGACAGACCGCGATTACCTGATGGAGGTCTACCGCGTTGCGATGGACGCCGGGGCCACGATCATCAACGTGCCCGATACCGTCGGCGTGATCACCCCAACAGCCATGAAAGACCTCATCACCCGGATTGACCGGGAAGTAGGCTGCCCGATCGACGTCCACTGTCACAACGACTTCGGACTTGCGGTGGCAAATACCATCGCAGCGGTCGAGGGCGGGGCCTCCCAGGTGCAGGTGACCGTGAACGGCATCGGCGAGCGGGCGGGAAACGCGGACCTGGCGCAGACCGTGATGATTCTTGAGTCCATCTACGGGATCGGTACCGGCATCAGGACGACGAGCCTCGTGGAAACCTCAAGACTTGTTGCGCGCTACGCCGGGATGAGCACCCCTCCCACACAACCGATCGTCGGCGAGAATGCTTTCGCCCACGAGAGTGGAATCCACTCCCACGGCGTGATCACCCGGTCAGATACCTTTGAGCCCGGGATCATGACACCGGAGATGGTCGGCCACCGGCGGAGGCTGAAACTCGGCAAACACGCGGGCAGGCACGCGGTCAGGCAGATGCTCGCCGAGGCGCACATGGCTCCAACCGACGCCCAGCTCGACGAGATCGTCCGGCGGGTGAAAGGGATTGCGGGCAGGGGCAAGCGAGTGACGGACGCAGACCTCTACGAGATCGCAGAGAGCGTCATGCAGCTCGCCCCCGATGAAAAGACTCTGGAACTCCAGGGTATTGCCGTCATGACCGGCAACCATGTTATCCCGACGGCCAGCGTCCGGGCGACCGTCGACGGGGAGGAGCATGTCTTCTCGAGCGTCGGCAACGGGCCGGTAGACGCGGCCGTAAAGGCGATCCTCGGGATCATCCCGGCCCCTATTCACCTCAAGGAGTTCAACATCGAGGCGATCTCAGGGGGCACCGATGCCCTGGGGCACGTCACCATCGCGGTTGAGGATGAACGGGGCCGGGTCTTTGATGCCAGCGCCTCAAGCGACGACATCATCCTCGCGTCGGTCGAGGCCATGATCAACGCGATCAACCTCGTCTGCCGGATGCGGAAGAATGACTGCGAACTGGAGGAATGACCGCCTGGTCGTGCCCTGACAGACAGAGAAGTTAACGATCGCCGACCGGGGGCTCGGATATGATATTGTATGAGGAGGGAGGTTCTCGTTCTCTCCTCGTTCCCTGCCCCATGGTGGCTATCACCACGGTCCACTGCATGGATAGCCGGGGAAACCTGGTCCGGTCTCGCCGATTGGTCTCCTGCACCCGGCGGATCGGCTTCGACCGTGCAGCATGGAGCATCTGGGCCCAAAAAAAAGAACGTTTCCTGCGTATTCCTGAGCGCTACAGGCCGCCCTCCATATCGCCAATCAGGAGAAAGGAGTTTTTGTGGTTCAGGTGGTGCCGGGAGGCTGCTGCTTTCCTTCCAGTGCTCCCCGGATCTGGGCGGATAACTGCTCGAACCTGCCCCGCAGGGCCTTCTCCTGTTTCTCGAGCGATTTAACCCGGAGCTCAAGCGTCTCGATGCGTTCGTTTAAGGATGCGAGCACCTGCTCCTTGCTCTTCTGCATCATGACGCTGCCGACGCTCATGAAGACCGCTGCGTCCTCGGGGACGTCACTCAGGTCCTCGACCGCCTGCCTGGCCTCGCGAATCGTCAGTTCGTACTGTGTTTTCTGTGTGATCACGGTCTGCAGCTGCTGCTGCACCTGCTGGAGCATCGCCAGCTGGTTCTGTACTCTTGGTGGAATATTCTCCATATTCATAACCCTCCTGAGATGGGATGGACTCGTGTGGCGGGCTGGAGCCGGGAAGGCTCCCTGCCCCTTCTCTACATGGTTGGGGTGGCAGACTCATAAAGAGCCCGGTCACGCTCGGGTCATTATAGTGCAGCGATTCCGAATTATCAGGTTCTGTTGAGAACCCTTGTTCTGGATCAGGGCTCTCCCGGGTACTGGACCGGGGAGGCGGCGGCCCCCCCCAGAAGGCACTGTTGCACCATCCACTACTCCAGGGCATCACGTGGCCCCGGGACTCGCGAGTATAAGGCGGGTCGTCGGATCAGGCGAACTTCGCAGAGGCGCAAACCCGGTTGTGCGTGGTTATTATTCGCTATTCTGGAGCACCGGGGGTGTGGCTATCTCCCGCACCTCGGCTGCTATATTGATCAACCGGAGCCAGGTATTGAGGGCTGCCCGGAGAGCCGGTATATCGGTAGCAGTCACCTCGAGGACGAGCGTATCGTCGTCCACGAGCCTTATTCGAACCGACGACCTCTCTCCGACATCATCCATCTCCTGGCAGACGGAGAGGTAGAGGGCGCGAGCATCGTCGGTGATGAACCGGAACGTCGCTGTGTGGTTCAGGAGGCCACCTCCAGGGTGTAGCGTTTCCGTTGTGTTCCATCAAAGACGATCCGGTGTTCGGGGAGGGCCTCACCAGCAAACACAGTATCAATGTGACCTTTGAGAGCCTCGTAGGCNGAGTGGTCCGACGTGAAAAGCCCATGCGTGATCTCCCCTGTCCGCTCTTTGACAGCGAATGACCGGATGGTGATGCTTGCTGCAGGTTCGGCATCCGAGAAGACCAAAATGCGAAAAAGGGGACCTGATCCGGAGACGATCACAACCAACCGATCAAGGGAGAGGATGTCCCTCATACCCGCCTTACCGCGGGTGATATACTTCCCGCCGATCGCAAACGCCAGGTCCCGCGCCAGGGACCGCACTTCCGGGGGCGGGTTGCGCGACGTCGTGACGACCGTCATCGAGCCTTCAGGTCTTTTATTCCGGCTCCACGTTCTTTGAAGAGGATACGGTGTCCGCAGTAGGGACAGCGTATATTGATATCAATCTCTACTTTCTGTTTACAACGAGCACATTTGTAGGCAGCCACGACCGATTAGCCCTCCTTCTGCAGCGAGCGCTCGATGCTCCTTGAAGCAATGCGCATTGCCGGGGTCTCCGGAACATAGGCGCCGCCCGCAAACTTAAACCCGCACTTGCGGCACACCCAGATTCCGGTCCCTTCACGCCGGACCGATACCTGGTCGCAGCGGGGGCAGGCATGACGCGCACGGGAGACTTTCTCTATCTGGTTTATCCTCTTTCGAATAAAGCGGCCGTACCTCGGGCCGAAACGCCCGGCACTTCCAACTACCCTGCCCTTGGCACTCTGTTTGCGACTTGCCATTTCGCGTACCTCCTGTCAGTCCCCTAATCTTTGTGTTATCGCATATTATAGTTACTCACGACTTGCGTTCAAGAATCCTGGTCTCCGCGTTTCCCTTGGAAATCTTGTTCACCAGGTCATAGAACTCTTCCTGGATGCCTGCTGGAATCCTGACGATGGCGACCCAGGAACCATCCTTCTGCCACTCGTCCTGCTCGAGTGTCACCGCCGCCTGGAGCTCCCCGTATGCCCGGGGAGCGTAGTCGGCTGGAATCCTCACAGCGATGCGGATCTCTTCAAAGCGGATAGGGAGAAGAGGACGAAGTGCCCTGACCGTCTCCTTGACCTGCTCCTCGACGGATTTGAAGGGATCGATATTCACCTTTGCCTCTTCCATGGCAAGCTCGATCCGCTGCGGGGGATGAGGGAAACCAGATTGGGGATTGATGGCATTCCTTGAGATGAACGTGATGATCTGGTTCCGTTTCTCTGCAATACGCTGCCGACGCTGGTCGGCGGTGAGCTGGATCTCACCTCTCCTGATGATCTGGAGCGCCGCCGGTTCAAACTCGGTCGTCTTAAAGACCTTCAGGAGGGCCTCATCAGGGGCCCGCTCACCATGTGCGGCGTTTGAGAAGACGTAATCAGCTGCGACTACTTCCTCCAGATCGACGTCCTCCCCCTGCCGGATCTGCATAGCCCGGTCGGGGTCGACAAGCACCTCGAACCGTTCTCCATGACTCTCTAGCCGCGCCACAACTGCCCGATCCAGGGGTATCATGCTGACAACTCTCGCCCTTCGTACTGGTCAATGTAGACCTTCACTTCATCTTTCTCCAGTTTCCGAAACTCTTGATCCTTAATGGAGACGACACCGATCTCGATGGCGCTCACGTCCAGCTTGCCTTCCGTGGCGGCATGGAGGGCCTTGATACCGAGTTTTATAGCGCCGGTGAAGTCTGCTTCCTCCTGGTACTCTTCCTCGAAGACCTTCATAACAGCCGGCCGGCCAGTGCCGATCCCGGTCGCCTTGTACTCAAGCAGCGTGCCGCTCGGATCGGTCTCAAACAACCGCCCCTCTCCATCGCTAACCCCTGCGATCAGGAGGGCGGTCCCGTAAGGGCGTGCACCGCCGAACTGGGTGTAGACCTGCATGTGGTCACAGAGTTTCTTGGCCAGGATCTCAACGTTGATCGGTTCGTTGTAGGAGACCCGGTTGATCTGCGCCTCGATCCGCGCCCTGTCCACAAGTGCTCGTGCGTCCCCGACGAGGCCGGAGGATGCCACGCCGATATGCGTATCGATCTTAAAGATCTTCTCGATTGATACCGGTTCGAGGAGGCGGGATGTCACGCGTTTATCGACAATCAGCACGACACCTTCGCTGCACTTGAGGCCGACGGCCGTTGTGCCCCGTTTTACCGCTTCTCTGGCGTACTCAACCTGGTAGAGCCTACCGTCCGGGCTGAATACGGTGATCGCCCGGTCATAACCCATCTGATATTGTGGTTGCATTATCGTTCCTCCAAATCGGCTTCAGTGAAAAACAATGACTTCTGATGCATAATACCTTTTTCAATCAAATCAACCTTTTGACGGGGATAACGATACACCGTGAAATGCTGACCCTCGATCGTTACTTCCCCGGTCTCGGGAAGGGGCCTGATTGGTTGCATCCGGCGTCGCAGTGCACGGATGGTCCCGGAGGTGGCAACCGTCCGGAGTGCGACCCGCTCATCAGCGATCGTGGTGATCGTTGCAAGAGCGGTGGCGATGTCCTTCTCCGTCCCCCGCCTGCACCGGATCACGGCATACCCGCAGTCGCAGAAGACTACGGCGGGTTGCGCAAGACCGACGGCTGCATCGCCCCAGAGGGAGGTCGCGGCCTCTATGACCGCGAGGAACACCTCTTTCTGGTCATGAGTCGCCCCGTAGGGAAGGATCCGCGCCAGGATGTAGCGCCGCTTCGTCCGCATCGCCGGGGGTCTCGGTCTCATCCGACTATCCTCACCGGCCTTTTGGGCTCAATGAGCCGTCCTATGGACGAGAGGGCCTCATTCACCTCTGCCCCCGTCATACCAAAGAGCGCGCAGAGGTCCCGGACCTCACGGACTGATCGCTGTTCAAGGATCGAGCGTGCTCCTGACGATATCGTCAGCAAAAAACCATAACGCCGCTGCAGTGCCAGGATATCCGCATACCGCTGCAACGCTCTCTGGCGTTTTATTCCACGGTATTGGATGATAGGAACAAGCGAGATGTCTAGCGCTGTTTCGTGTTCCGCTGCCGACCGTGCAGCGACATGGTCAAAGGCGTTTCTTCGGGTAGCATGGATGTTCCTGATGACGTGCACCTCCTTCACCGAGACGGCAGCTCGGTTGAAGGTAATATCACCGGCGTTGACGAAGATCACGTCAGCGTCGCGGACTGCGGGCTTGCGTACCTGTCTGATGATCTCTTTCTGGGACGTGGCACTGATCACGCTGCCCTGGAGAACCTCAAGCCCGTGGAGTTGGTGGGACCTGTTCTCTCCGACAGCGACAATGCTATCAAACCCGAGTTCTGCCGCCTCGAGCGCCATCCGTGCCAGCGTCGAGTCGCCGGCAGGGTAGGGGCATACACTGGCGTCGGTGGTCTTCATCGCAGGTAGACCGTGTGCCAAAAAGGGGTTTATTTGCCGCGGTTTGCATGGGAACGAATGCTCGGGCGGGTCTTTTCGGTCCCGCGCCCGCGCGTCCGCATGCCGCGCCCCTTCACGCCGGCGGAGGTCTTACCGCGCTCTGCGCGGCCCCGGTGCACGGGGTCGGTCAGCCATGCGAGGTTGCGGTCGCTCCGGATCGAGGGGTGATGACTGTCAACCAGGATCACCTCAAACCACTTGTAGCGTCCGTCTTCACCGACCCAGTAGGAGTTTAAGACCTCCATGTTCGGGAACTTGCGGGAGGCACGCTCCTCAGCAATGCGCTGCAGGCTCTTTGCCGGGGTCATCCGGCGCATACCCATGCGCGCGGTCCTGCGTCCACGGAAGTACCGGGGTTTCCTCCGGCCGCCGCGGCGGACCCTGACACGTGCAACGATGATCCCCTGTTTAGCCTTATATCCAAGCGACCGGGCCCGGTCGATCCGGGTCGGGCGCTCTACGCGCACGACACTCCCTTCGCGCCGCCACACCTGGAGACGCTCCCAGAGGAGGTCTTCCACGCCGGATTGGGCAGGTTGTTTCCATGCCTCACGAACGTGGGCATACATCGATTTTGCCATTCTTAAATCACCTCAGGTTCAGCGTTTCCGCCACATTCCTTTCAGGGACGTATCCCGTGATTCTTAACAGGTCGGTGAGAACACAAATAAAGGATTCCTTTTTGTCAGCTTCACCCGCGAGAGAACCTGGTATATCGATTCTCAGATTCTCAATTACCAGTACCGCTCAAAGAGAGCAGGTACCGAATCGTTTCGCATGATAGTGATGCGCGCAAGCTCCCGGATCGCGCCCGGGTATCGCCCCGCGCACCACTCCTGTGAGGATCGGGCGGGATTTTTGTGGCTATTGCAGTGTGCGGAGCAGGGTCTCCATCGGTGCCAGCTTAGCATTGGATACGATTGCACCCCTGCTGATACTGGAGAGTCTCAAACTCTGCTGAATCCCCGCCAATTGCTTGAAACTCAAGCTGGTATGGGTATACAGAGCAGCCGCCGGGGCGAGTAACCATTCGCCCGGGCGACACTGTTTTCCATGCGCTCTGGCAAAGCACGGTGCCAGATGACGGATCCAGACTGTTACCCCGCCTCACCGATATGGCAGCTGANCGCGGTGGGGACGGGGGGGCGCGCCCTCTCACTGCGCAGGGCAAGGCCCACGATCTCCCGCCCTCCGGGACGGGGGGCAGTGTGTGGTGGTACCAGGAAAAAACCCTGCCCGGGTGCAGCGCAGGGTCTCCGCCCGGAGCGAATCGCTCGTCTCCTCGTCGCGTGCTCCCTGACCGGGATCAAGACCGTTTTCCGAGGGAGGGGACCACTGACCGCAGGCCAGCCAGGAGTACCTCAGGTTGGCCTTCGTCTTCCGAATTGAGCGTTGCCCCGGNGAATCTCCATATCCAACATCAGCGCGTATGGCGGGATCCCCCGTCCCTGGGCGTGATGCCCCTCACGGTTCACNGTGCGGGAAAAATCCGGTAACCCGGAATCGACGTACTAGGCGCCTTTCCGCTTCTCCACGACGCGGACGGCATCGATCCTGGTGACGGGGTACTGTCCGTTCTCGTCCTTTTCTGCTGATTTAACCATATCCCAGACGGTGAGAAGGGCGACAGAGACACCGGTGAGTGCTTCCATCTCGACACCTGTCTTCCCGTAGGATTTGACGCGGGCGGTCGCCTCGATGTAGCCGCCCCCTTCCTCGAACTCGATGGTGATGGCCGCAAGCGGTATGGGGTGGCACATGGGGATGATGCGCGGCGTGTCTTTCACCGCGAGGGTGGCCGCCACCCGTGCGGTCGCGAGCACGTTGCCTTTGACCGTGGTTCCTTCCCTGATGGCCCGGAGCGTCTCGCCCCGGAGGTAGATTCTGCCGCTCGCAACCGCTTCCCGGGGGACCTCGGTCTTGGCTGAGATGTCCACCATCTGCGCGCGGTCGTTCTCGATGTGGGTGAAGACCGGGCCCTCGCCCTGTTTGCCGGACTCGTTCATGTATATCGCAGGAGATCTTCTGTCTCTTGGGGGATAAAAGAGGACGTATTCGGGCCGACTACCCGGGTGTTCCACGGCCGAAGAGTTCGCGTGGGATGAAGTCCAGCATATCTGTAGCGAGCATACCGCACCCCCGCTCCTCCGCGGCCCGCATACCGGCCCTGCCGTTTGCGTATGCGGCGATACAGGCGGCCTCGAATGCCGGCAGGTGGCAGAAGAGCGCCCCGGCCATACCGGCGAGGAGATCGCCTGTCCCCCCGGTGGTCATGGCGGGGGTTCCGGTCCGGTTGAACCTGACCCGCTTCCCGTCGGAGACGACGTCGACCGGGCCTTTGAGGAGGATGGTCCCCGCCGTTGCGGCGGCCTTGACGCTCCTGGCGCGCGGGACAAGGTCCACCGGCGGTTCCGCCCCGGTCATTCGGGCGAACTCGCCCGCGTGCGGGGTGTAGATCGTCTCCTTTGCCGCCGGCAGGGGACGGGCGAGCGCGTCGGCGTCAAAGACTGCTTTTTCTGCCGCCTCAGCGACGGCGAGCACGACATCGTGGCTCGCTCTCCCAAGCCCCATGCCACAGACAACGACGTCAGCCCGCCCGACGAGCCCGAGGATCGTCTCCAGGTGGTCGTTTGTGATCACGTCGCCTTCCAGGCGCTCGTAGATCAGGTCAGGCATGGGGATGTACGCGGGGGAGGCGATCCGCACGATATCGGCGCCGGCGCGGAGCGCGCCCATGGCCGCGATGTAGGGCGCCCCCTGATAGGGCCCTCCCCCGACCACCAGGACCTCGCCACCGGCGCCCTTGTGGGCCCCGGGCGCCCTTGCCGGGAGGAGCACAAGATCGCCCGGACCGGTGCAGACCTCAGCCTCGAGCGGGATGCCGATGTCCACGACGTCCGCGCCCTCCACCTTGGGTCGGTGGAACGATACGATACGCGCGGCCCTGATACCGGGGGTGGGGATATCGACAGCGACGACCGGCACGGGGCTTTTGTTCGCCAGGGCGACGAGGGTTGCAAGCGGCTCCCGCACCGCGCCCGAGGCCCCGGTCCCGAGCATCGCGTCAACGATGAGATCGGCCTCATCGAAGACGCGGAGGAGGGGTTCGACGTCTGCGGCGCACCTGACCGGGTGGAGGGCGACCGGGCAGTGCCCAAGAAGCGATGCCTGGACGGCAGCCTCCGGGGTCATCTGACCAGAGTCAGGGTAGACGACGTCGACCGCGTCGAGGTGCTGGAGGTAGCGGGCTGCCACCATCCCGTCGCCGCCGTTGTTTCCCTTCCCACAGAGGATGAGGACGCGGGAGGGGTTGTAGGTGAGGATAGTATCCACGAGCGCCCGCCCGGCGCTCTCCATCATCAAAAGCGACGAGAGCCCCAGCAGAGCAGCGTTCTCTTCGACTGCCCGCATTCGGCCGGCGCTGATCACGCCGGTCTCAAGGAACTCCCGCATCCCTTCCATCGGTATACCGCCCTTCCGGAACATTGTCTGATTGGTGCTATGCGCTCTCTTCATAGATATCTTTTGAATGGCGCGGTCCGGTATGTCGGGGCAGGCCTACCCGTATGCCTCACCCCACAACGCGCGTCCTTCCCCTCCGCAATGATTTATTGACACCCGCGACGCACTACTATGGAGATGGGCCTAAAGCGCGATCTGCGGAGAGCGGCTGATACGATCTGCGAAGCGGACCGGGTGACGATCGTCTCCCACATCGACGCCGACGGAATCAGCACCGAGTCGATTCTTGCGCAGGCGCTCAGCCGTGAGGGCATACCGGTCAGTTCAGTCTTTGTCCGCCAGCTCGAGCCGATGGCGATGCGCCACATCCCGAAGGACGACTCCTTAAAACTCTTCACCGACCTTGGGGCAGGCCAGCAGAATCTCCTCGAGGAGCACGGTCTCTCCGCTGACGAGGTCCTGATACTCGACCACCACGTCAGCCAGCCCTGCGGCACGGCCTACCCTCAGGTCAACTGCCTGGACTACGGCGTTACCCGGATGAGTGCGGCCGGCGTTGCATACCTGGTCGCAAAGACGATCGATCCCACCAGCACCGACCTCGCCAAACTCGCAGTGGTCGGAAACGTCGGCGATATGATGGCCCGGGAGAACTGCGGGCTGGTCGGCCCGGCGCGGGAGATCGTCCAGGACGGCGTGGAGTACGGCAACATCATCGTCCGGGAACGGGACTTAAACTGCTACGGGATATCCACCCGCCCTGTCCACGTCTGCCTCGGCTACTGTGACGACCCCTACATCGACGGGATCTCAAACAGCACAAACGCGGCGCTCCAGTTTCTTGAGAGGCTCGGTGTTGAGTTAAAGAACCCGCAGGGCGGCTGGCTCGTCTGGGAGGAACTCACGTTCGATGACCGGCGCAAGATCGTCAGCGCCCTTGCCCAGCAGCTCATTGCTCACGGGAGGGAGATCGACCGCCTCCTCGGCGAGACCTACATCTTCCCCGACGAGACGGAACGCACACCGCTCAGGAACGCCTCCGAATACGCCACCCTGCTCAACGCCTGCGGCCGATGGGCAAAGCCAAAGGTCGGAGGCAGCATCTGCCGCGGGGAGCGCGGGGACGCTTACCGCGAGGCCGAGTACATGCTCGCCCACCACCGCTCGGTCATCCGCGACCTGCTCCAGTACATTCTCGATACCGGGGTGACCGAACTCTCCCACCTGCAGTACATCCACACCGGCGACCGGTTCCCGGATACCATCGTCGGGATCGGCGCCGGCATGGCGCTCTCCAAACTGGACTGGAGAAAACCGATCATGGTGCTCGCCGCGATGGTGGACGAACCGGAGGTCACCAAGGTCTCGATGCGGACCAACCAGTGGGCGCTCGCGCGGGGCGTCGACCTCCAGGAGGCGCTCGTCGAGGCGTCGGCAGGGGTGGGCGGTGCAGGCGGCGGGCACCGGATCGCGGCCGGGGCGTTTATCCCCCGGAATACAGAAGAGGAGTTTGTTGATAGTGTCAACCGGATACTCAAAAGACAGTCTGCTCCGGCGGGTCAGGACGATAGCTGACTTCCAGTTCGGCGCCGGGTCGGGAGAGGCTCTCTTTCCCGACGAATGTACCTTCCAGCTCTCCTCAACGGGNCGCATCCGCCAGGTGCGGCTCGGAAAGGAGAGGCTTGCCACCGTCAGGGCACAGGACGGCCGCCTGACCCTCGGGATCACCGGGGCGGCGCGTCTCTCGACCAGGCTCGCTCCCCCGGCGTACCGGGTGGCGGTGCAGGAGGATGTGGCCCCGTTCATCGCGGACGGGAAGAACGCTATGGCAAAGCANGTCATCGCCGCCGATGCNGGCATCCGCGCAGGAGACGANGTGCTGGTGGTGACCGGCGACGACCTGCTCCTCGCCACAGGTGCAGCCCTGCTCTCAGGCCCGGAGATGCTGGCATTTAATTACGGTGTAGCGGTAAAAGTACGACAAGGGAGGGGAACGGAATGTTTCCAGGAAAGATAAACCCAAGAAAGATGAAACAGATGATGAAACAGATGGGCATGGAGATGGAGGAGATCGAGGGCGTGGAGAAGGTGGTGATCTACACCTCAGCCGGCAATTACATCTTCGACGAGGCCCAGGTCGTCGCGACAACCATGCAGGGAGTCACCTCCTACCAGATCACCGGAGAGGGGCGGTTTGAAGAGGCGGTCCCGGAGATCCCGGACGAGGACGTCGCCCTTGTCTCGTCCCAGACCGGCGCGACCGAAGAGGTCGCGCGGCAGACGCTCATCGAGACCCGTGGCGATATCGCCGAAGCGATCCTGAAGCTCGCAGAGCAATGATCGAGGACGGCGAAGAAGTCCTGCTCGTCGGTAAGAAACGCGAGTACTTCGTGAAGGCGGGCGAAGGCCAGTTCTCTACCGACCGGGGGATGATCGACCTCGGCGCACTTGCAGGTATGAGCCCGGGAGACGAGATCAGGACCCATCTCGACGTCCCGTTCGTCGTGCTCCGTCCCCGGCCGACCGACTTCTTTGTTCACGCGAAGCGGAGCGGAGCCCCGATGCTCCCAAAGGATATCGGGATCGTGATCGCCTACACGGGAATGAACCGTAGCGACGTTGTCCTCGATGCCGGGACCGGGAGCGGTGTTGCCGCGATCTACTTCGGGAACATCGCCCGCGAGGTGAAGACCTACGAGGTGCGCCCGGAGTTTGCCCGGCTCGCTGCCCGGAACATCAGGGACGCCCGCCTCGATAACGTCGAGGTGATCGCGGCTGATATGCTGGAGGCGACCGGTGAGTTCGACGTCGTTCACCTGGACCTGACAATAACACCGGCACACGTGGAGCACGCCTACTCGCTCCTCCGGCCCGGCGGCTACCTGGCATGCTACACCCCGTTCCTCGAGCACACGTTCGTCACGCTCGATACCGCGGGACCGCTCTTCCGCGACGTCCACTGCTACGAGTGCATGGAACGGGAACTGACGCGCTCAAGCAGGGGGACCCGTCCATCGACCCGGGTCGCCCACAGCGGCTACATCACGATTGCACGAAAGTCAACTACCCCCGACTGAAGTCGGGGGCACGATGCGATTAGGACATGGCGCGGACAGGGTGAAAGCAGGAAAAATAAAATTTGTTCTTTCTCCAACCTGGAGAACCGGCTTCACTTGATAAGAATTTCAGCGGATACTTTGAGGGGATTTACGGGGGATATTCGCCCATTATTATTGGTAAGCATTATGCCTGAGAAGAATGCGGTAATAGACGGGTAATCGTCTGATTCGAGTACAAAATAGAGGGCATGCTCAGTTGGACAGGAATATGCTCCATGAACCTTTATACCGAGTTTCTTCGCTGAATCATCCATTCCATCAATCCAGAGTTTGGTTTCAGGAGTAAATTCCTTCCTTGCAAGACAAAGTTCCGGCGGATGTACGAGGGTGACCAAAAACATCATGGTTCTCACCGCAGCCCAGAGCAATATCATCCTTTATAATACCATTGCACACAANGAGGTTCGTTCTTCGGCAAGACCCCTGAAGTGGTTCGTGAACGCACGAGCGGCTGGAACGCTCGCCCTCCCGCAACCAGGGAGACTCCTCTTTCAGAGAAGGGAGTTTGTTGATGAGGTCGTACCCTCGTCCCGGTACGCCCGATTCTTGAGGTCAAGTCCCCCAATAGACAAAACAGCAACACCCGATATGCCTGGCGATCAGGCGTCTGATCCACGGTTGGGTACAGCCGGTAGTATCGCACGCTGCGATACTATCGCGGTAGACCTCCGCCGGCATGAAGGGAGGCCGTGCGCGGGGTGGAAGTGATCCCGACGAGGGACGTCGCTCCCATCCCCCAGCGTGCGCAGGGGAGGTCTTCCCGGTCATGCCGCCAACGGGCTCCGAAAGATAAAGGGATTTACTCTCGCAGGGGGTGCTCCCACCCGGTGTAGCCGCAGTAGATGCAACAGTCACCGTTGCAGTGCTTGCATTTCTGCGACGGCTGCAGCACCATCACAGTCCCCAATTTGTTGCAATACAGGCACCCAAGCCCCCCGCAGTGATGGCAGACCTCAGGGGCATACCCTTCCTTCTCTTCTGACACGAAGATCTCCTCCCGGATAGTATGAGGAGGCAGACCTGACAAAGGTTGCTGTATGGATCAGAAAAAAAGTATTAGTGGATGCGGGATGAACCAGTATTCAGGAGAGANGAGGGGGTCTGTCCGTGTCACGGCGGGGAGGCGGGGAGATTCGGGCGCCCGCACGCCTGACCAGGGCCGGATCTCCGGAAGGTAGCCACACAATGTACCACATTATTTCTATCCGTGATTTTGAGCGCAGCGATCTTGATTACCTGCTCGATCGGGCGCAGGAGTTTGATACCGGGAGCTACCAGCCCCGGATGCTTGAGGATAAACTTGCGGCTCTTCTCTTCTTTGAGCCCAGCACCCGCACACGGATGTCGTTTGCGACGGCCATGGCGCGGCTCGGCGGAAGGTGGATCAGCGTCGATTCGGTCGAGGCAAGTTCTATCGTCAAGGGAGAGACACTGGCCGACACCATCAGGGTGCTGAGCGGCTACGCGGACGCCATCGTGCTCCGCCACCCAAAGGAAGGGGCGGCACGGCTGGCAAGTGAGTTCGCCACGGTGCCGGTCATCAACGCTGGCGACGGCGCGGGGCAGCACCCGAGCCAGACGCTGCTCGACCTCTACACGATCAGGCAGTCGATGCCGGTTGATGGGATCAATGTCGGGCTGCTCGGGGACCTGCGCTACGGGAGGACCGCGCACTCGCTGGCACTCGCCCTCTCGCTCTATGGCGTCACGTTGCACACGATCGCGCCGGGGGGGCTCGAGATGCCGGCGAACATCACCCTCGAACTCAGGGAGCGCGGCATGGAGGTGGTCGAGCATGAGGACGTGCAGGAGGTTGTCCGGGATCTCGACGTCCTCTATGTCACGAGGATCCAGCGCGAGCGGTTCCCTGACTCGGCGTCGTACTACAACGTCGCGTCCAGTTACCGGATCACGCCCGACCTTCTTGCCGGCGTCAAGGAGCACCTGATGATCCTCCATCCGCTCCCGCGCGCCGGGGAGATCGACCCGGCGGTGGACCGCACGCCGTATGCGCGCTACTTTGAGCAGGCAAGGAACGGGGTGCCTGTCAGGATGGCGCTCCTCAGTGAGGTGATGGGATGAGCAGGACCGATCCGTCACGGGGGCTGCTCGTCAGCCCTATCAGGAACGGCACCGTGATCGACCATATCACGGCAGGCGAGGCGTTGAACGTCTTAAAGATCCTCGGCATCACAGGGTCGACCCGGGAATGCCTGAGCATCGCAACGAACGTCGGGAGCAAGCGGCTCGGGAAGAAGGATATCGTCAAGATAGAGAGGCGGGAACTCCGGAAAGAGGAGGTAGACCGGATCGCCCTGATCGCACCGCATGCAAAGATCAACATCATCCGGGAGTACCAGGTGGTGGAGAAGAAGGGCGTGAAGATCCCGAAGGTCCTCAAAGGCGTGGTCAGGTGCCC
>JGI24712J26585_10002330_pt1 | contig 15625 bp, 18 predicted proteins | sample BioPla3DNA2_FD_26585 | JGI IMG/M metagenome (IMG submission 26585) | reverse complement strand
GTGTTAGATACCTCCTAGAAAAACCACCTCCATCACAACAACTTGATATTTTCAAAGCCTTTAAGCTCAAAGATCCCTCAGTTTTTTGTTACTAAATTTGGTGAAACTCAAATTTTCATATTCTACATAAGATGTTTGCATATTGCATTATTTAACTTACTCTCAATAATAGATAAAGTGATAATCTTAAGCATTAATAACCCGACTTTTTACCTGTCATAGATTCAATCTTCACCTTTATGATGATTGTTTTTTCAAGTGCCTTCTCCGGGTATTCAAATTCAGCTTTACCTGTATGCTTTGTCATTATTGCATCTAGTGCCTTTTCTTTATCTCTATTGTTTTCAACAAAACTTGCTTTGCCTGTTCCAAAAACGCTTAAATATTTTGTACTGCAACTACAAGCCACATCTTTTATCACAAGTTCTACTCCTGTGTCAACCTGGAATGCCACACGATTATTCTTTCTTAATATATCAATTTTTCTGCCTTCCTTTGCGGAATGCATATATATGCAGTCATCCACATATGCGTAATTCATAGCAACAAGATATGGGCTTTCATTATCAACCATGGCAATCCTGATAGTTTCGGCTTCCGTCAGGATTTTATCAATAAGCGTTTTGTCTGTTATTTCTTTATCTGTTCTTCTCATAGCTTCACCTCATATTCCAATATTATTTCTTCGAGCAAGTTAACTGCATTTCTTACATACATTGCACATTTAGTTCTGAACACCTCTGTCTTTCTCGCAGCAATCAGCTGTTTTTCGTCGCTGATATCAAAATCTATTAAATCCCTGCAACTAATTGAACCATTAAGTTTTCTAAACCTCGACGCAAAGTCCTTAAGCACTAAATAATTAACAGCTTTAGAATGCTTATCATTTTCTATGTCTTGACCACTTTATGTATGATTATGCAATGATTATCTGCTTTTGGTTTTTATTTCGTGTTATATTATTGTAAATATAAACAAGTACTATTATAATGTTAGTATTATTTTATATAAGAAGGCTATTCAATGCAAAATAAAATATTAGAAAAATTAAATGAGCTTGAAAAAGAAAATAATATCAAGATTCTCTACGCAGTTGAATCGGGTAGCAGAGGCTGGGGATTTGCATCTTGTGACAGTGACTATGATGTAAGATTTATATACATTCATGCCCCTGAATGGTATCTTTCCATTGATGAAAGACAGGATTATATCGAAATTCCCATCAATGACTTGTTAGATGTAAATGGTTGGGATATTAAGAAAGCTTTGCTACATTATAAAAAATCTAACCCTACATTAATGGAATGGCTCAGTTCTCCTATAGTGTACATGGAGAATTATAGTACTTCACAAAGAATGAGAGAACTACTTCCTACTTATTTCTCTCAAGTACCTACAATATATCATTATCTTCACATAGCGAGAAAAAAGTTTAAAGAGGTTATGAGCACAAACCAAGTCAAGATTAAACATTATTTTTATATTTTAAGACCTATTATGGCATGCATGTGGATTGAAAACAATAATACCACTCCTCCAATGGAATTTAGCAAACTAATGGCTGAACAGCAGCTAGAAGACTCTCTAGTCAAAGAAATTTACAAACTGCTTGAGAAAAAAACTTCTGGCTTAGAAATTGATATTGAACAAAAGAACCCTATAATTATTGATTTTCTCAAAAATAAAATTGATCACTATGAACAATATCTCAAAACAGTCAGGAAAGAAAAAGAATCAGGTTATGCTCCTTTAAATGTTCTGTTTCAGGAAACACTTAAGGAAGTTTGGGGCTATTTACTATAAGGAGTTTGCACATGGCTATACAAAGTATAAAAGACAAGTTGAAATCAATAGAATATGAGTTTTTAAGGACAGAACTACATCTTAAAAATAATATTCTAATTCTTACAATAGCAGGTTCTATTGCTTACGGGACAAATACTGATACTAGTGATATTGATGTTCGAGGTGTGACGATAGAAACAAAGCAAGACCTTATGGGATTATCGAGTTTCGAGCAGTTCGAAGACAGACCAACTGACACTGTAATCTACGGACTTAAAAAGTTTATTACTCTATGCCTCAATAGCAATCCAAATGTTCTGGAAATCTTGGGAACAAGACCTGAAGACCTTCTCGTTATAACAAAAGAGGGTCAACTTCTGAGGGATAATGTCGATTTGTTTTTATCTAAGAGAGCAATCCAGAGTTTTGGGAATTATGCAACGGCTCAGCTTAGGAGATTGCAGAATGCCCTTGCAAGGGACAATTATCCTCAAGCAGAAAAGGAGCAACATATTTTAAATAGTATTTTAGGGCAAATGGAGCACCTAAAAAGAACTTATAAAGACTTCACAAACAAAGAAATCAATCTATATATTGACCAATCGGACAAAGAAGAAATGGATACAGAGATTTTTATCGATATAAATCTGAAGCGATATCCTCTAAGAGACCTAAAAAATATCTATTCTGATATGAATAACATTGTAAAGGAATATTCAAAGCTTAATCATAGGAATAAAAAGAAAGATGAGCTCCACCTTAATAAACATGCCATGCATTTAATACGACTTTTAGTTACCGGCACAGAAATCCTTGAGGGTAAAGGAATTAATACTTATAGAGAAAAGGAGCGTGAATTTTTTCTCGATATACGTAAAGGTAAGTACAGCTTTGATGAAGTATTTCAGATGGTTGACGAGTATGAACAAAGATTCAAATCGGCCGCTAAAAGCACCTTACTTCCTGACGAACCGGATTATAAGAGGGTGGAAGAATTAATGATGGAAATTTATTCAAAAACACTGTTTTAATTACAACATTTAAGTTTGAGCAAACCTTATAAGGTTCTATTGCTATTTTTAAAACCAGTTGATTATGTGTGTTTGCGACCATGAGTTATGTGTGGTATTATGATTGTGTTCAACAATACTATGGAGTGAAGTGGATGAGGAAATTTAACAATTTAACATTTATTGATTTATTTGCTGGAATCGGTGGATTCAGGAAGGCACTTGAACACTACGGTGCTAAGTGCGTATTCTCATCCGAAATCGATGAAAATTCATGTAGGACATATAAAGCAAATTATGGTGAAACCCCTTTTGGAGATATTACAAAAATAAGTAACGAACAAATACCTAGCCATGATATTTTGTGTGCTGGATTTCCTTGTCAAGCATTTAGTATTAGCGGAAAACAATTAGGCTTTGAAGACACTCGTGGCACTTTGCTTTTTGAAATTGCCCGCATAGTAGATCATCATAAACCAAAGATTTTATTTTTGGAAAATGTTAAAAATTTGGTTCGTCATAATAATAATATAACTTTTAATCATATGCATAATATATTAGCTAGTTTAGGTTATACAATATTTTATAAAATACTTAATGCAGGGGACTTTGGTGTACCTCAAAATAGAGAAAGAGTTTATATTGTATGTTTTAGGAACGATTTAGCCATTAATTCTTTTCAATTCCCTGAACCGGTTAATAAACACATATATCTTATAGATATTTTGTTACCGGACAATGAAACTAACCAATATGTTATTGAACGAAATGATATAGTTATTTGGGACAAAGTTATTACAGAATGTCAGCCAAAACCCATAAGAGTTGGTACTATTAATAAAGGTGGTCAAGGTGAAAGAATATATAGTCCATATGGTCATGCCATAACACTATCTGCTCACGGGGGAGGTGCTGGGGCAAAAACAGGTGCTTACTTAATAAACGGACGTGTTCGTAAACTAGCACCTAGGGAATGTTGTTTAGTGCAGGGATTCCCTAATGATTTTAAAATTCCTGTATCAGATAGTCAAGCCTATAAACAATTTGGTAATAGTGTTGCTATCCCTGTATTAAGAGCAATTCTAGATAGCATAGTTAACTTAAACGAGATGAGAATGTATACTATTTCTACCAAGGATAAAGGATTTAATGAAAACGCAAATAACGATAGAGAGCCACCTAAACATGTTGAAATGCTTAAATGGAAAAATAATACTTCTGGTCAAATAAGTATTTTTGATAAATTATCGCTTTAAAATATTCTAACACAGGGTTTTTAAATCCCCCGTGTTAGTTTTTGATTTCAACCCTTAACATATCTATGGGGCTGCCATGATTATTTATTACATATATTTCTTAATTTCATCTTTTAAGACATTAAGACCTTTTGAAGAATCAGGCTCACCTATTTATTTTAAACTAAATACTACACTAGCATTATTTGTTTTACTCAACTTTTTTATTGAATATTTATTACTATTATGCCTATCTTGAGATATAAACATATCATGACCTAGATAACATTGGCTTTTACTTAAATATGTGTCAGAATCTAATGTTACTACAAGTTTATTGTTTGTTTCGCCAATATTTTTTATTTTATGCCTCATACTCTGAAAGTGTTCTTTTAAACGATTTTCTGCAAACATAAAATCAGATTTTGGTATATTTCTCGAACCACTTTTTTTCTACGTAAGCAGGCAGAAACGGTAAACCAGTGTTCAAGTTCATCAAGTTGTATAATTGCTTTATATTTACCAAGGGAAGTGGAAGTTATCAAATACTTTGAGTTTTTAGCCTTATAATGCTCTTTTATCCATCCAAAAAGAATACTACTAGGACATTTAATATTCATTAGTGTATAAATTAATATTTTTATTCAAATAACTAACTATTTTTCTAGAATAAATATTGCTGGAGAACTTATTCCTTGGTGAATAGGAGAATTCATTGTTATTATCAAGTACGACAAATTGACCACTTTGCGATGGCGACAGCTTTGCTTCAATTGAAAAAACAGAAGTATCATTCCTCATAACTTCAATATCTGAAGATGTTGAGTCGCTTCCTCCACTGCACTTAAAGCTAAAAGGATAATCTTTTAAGTGGCTGTTTAGATAATCACAACATTCTTGTTCAAAAAGTTGCCAGTTTTCCATATACACACATCCTTTCTTTTTAGGGATTGAGTATAATAAATAATTATGTTATATGATGTTCCCTTTATTCAAAAACAAATAATTTATAAGGTGGAATCTCTAAACCTAAAGCAATTTTCTCAATATTATCAAGTGATATACTACGCACACCTCTTTCAACAGCACTTATATATGTTCTATGAAGACCTGTGATTTCAGCTAATTTTTCTTGTGAATATCCTTTTTGATTTCTATATTTACGTGCATTTACACCGAACTTTAGGCATATATTCATTACATCTATTACCTCCTATAGAAAATCTTATTAGAATTACGCTTATAGGTCTACAGACAATAAGTTACACAACTGTTCTTTTGTTTTTCACCCTTAAACATAAAACATGCCTATCATGAAAGCTTTTACCTTCCACGATAGGCATGTTATGCTAATTACCTAAATAATCTTTTCTTTCATCTTTTTAATTAGCTGTAAGACTCCTTCTTCAATCTTATTGAGGACCTCATCTTTCGGACAACCTTCAAACTCAACACCTTCAACAAAATCCCACTTCATTTTGTTCCTCTCAACTATTTCGTTCAGTTCTTTTTCAGCTCCGCCTGACCATCCGTAGGAGCCAAAATAAAAGGCTGCCTTTCCAGAAACCTTTTTCCTTCCCACCTCATCTAATGCAGCTGCTACTGGCGGAAACATCTTATATTCATAAGTAGGTGCAGCAATTATTATACCCGCTGACCTGAAAACCGTAGCAAGCATTTCACTTTCACTTTCTAGAGGCATTTTAAGTTTGTTTACTTTTATTCCTTCTCTTTCTAAAACTTTTTCAACAAAAGCAATTGCCTTTTCAGTCATACCATACATTGATCCCCACAATATAGAGATCTCTTTTTTTCCAGCACCCTCTGAATATTGACAAAATCGTAAATAGTCTTCAATTATTTTTTGTGGATTTTGTCTGTATAAAGGACCATGACCAGGAGCAATGATATTTATATCAAGTTCTTTTGTCTTTTGTATTGACTTTCTTACCATGGGCACAAATGTTGCCATAACATTTGAAAAATACCTTATACCTTCCATCTCAAAGAATTCAACTTCTTCAGCCGTCAACTCATCATCAAAATAATGTTCGTCTATTTTACCAAATGCACCGTACATATCACAGGAAAACAAAGTTTTTGTATTGGACTCATAAGTAAGCATAGTGTCAGGCCAATGCACATTTGGAGTCGGGTGGAAACTCAGTGTTTTTCCTTTACCTAAATCTAAGGTATCACCTTCTTTAACAACTTTTATTCTTTCTTCATTTCCATAGAAGGATGTTACTAATTTAGCTGCCTTATCTGTACATATTATTGTGAAATTGTCATTAACCTTTTTAAAGTTCTCGATCCATCCCGAATGATCCGGTTCCATATGGTTTACTATTACATAATCTATTTCCTTAGGGTTTATGTCCATTTCCTCAAGACTTTTATACAAAGCTTCGGGTACTCCATCCCAACCTATTACCCCATCTATAATAGCGATTTTATCTCCTTTGACTATATAAGAATTCAATGTAACTCCATTAGCTAAATCCCACATACCTTCAAAGAGAATATTTTCAACACATATAGATAACATATGTATTCCATCTGCTATTTCTATTTTCTTCATTGCACTTCCTCCTTCGTATATGCTTATTATATCTATAAAGAATTCAAATTAATTAACTGTTTTGATTTTAGCATATTACAATTATTCATTCAAATTTTTATATTCCATAATAAATCCTCGTTTTCTATATCTAAAGTACCTGCAACAGCATGGTAACTCCTGCAATTTCATTCTTCAATTCATCACATTCAGCCAACTGACTTCTAATGTAGCTATCAAAGAGAGAGGCTTTGTCTGGATACTTTTCTTTCAGTTCATTAGCTCTCTTTGCAATAAATGACTGCTGCTCATCATTTATACTTTCCAACTCATTATCTTCAATTAGCATTTCATCAATCAGTTTAACTCCTGTATTTCTAAATATTTCAAGCCATTTTTCTCTTGTAGGATATTTATCATCAGACTCATCATTTCCATAAGCATCATCTATTATTATGTATCCTTGGTTTTTAACCGTACTTTTTAATTTTAGTATTGTATCTTTAGGATTTCCAAGTACATCTCCAACAGCTCCAAGAATAACAATATCATAACCTTTTTCAACTTTTACAGCCTCGTTTATATCACCTACCGTAAAATCACAAAACTTTTTCACACCATACTCATGAGCTTTTATATCAGCAAAATCAATAAATTCAGCAATTAAATCAATACCTTTTATGCTACACCCCAAAGCCTTAGCTAAATAAACACTTACAGCTCCTTTACCACATGCCAAATCAAGCACTTTCATTTTCTCTGATACCCTAACATGCTTTATAAGCATATTAAGAATATCTCTAGGTGATGATCCTAATTGCCATAAATCTTGCAATAGATATGGTAAGTACGGTATCAAATCCGTTGATTCTGCTGTCAATGACTTTGCAAGCTTTTCTTCAACCTTTGACATAGTATCCTCCCTCTCTCACTGAGATGTAATGTTTGCATATTTATTTAGCTTTCTATCCACCCAAAACCTGTATAGTTCACACCTAGTTAAATTTATTGAAATTATTATACTTCACTATTGCTAGCAATACAAACAAATAATTCCACTGAAGATTTCAATCTAAACTCTTACTATCAAGTTAAAATCTATTAATTGCTTTTTATTCGACAAAATGTTATAATTTATCTAGCAGTTCTTTTTGTCTTAGTTTAAAATTGTTGCTAAATAGTCCCAATTGTTTTAATCAAATAATATATGATATCCTATCCTAAATCCTTTGCTATGGAGTGTCTCTTTTTTATTTGTGTTATATATTGTATAAGACTGGAGTGGTAACGTTTGGACAAACAATTGCTTGAACTACATAAACGAAATAAACTAATGGCTATAATCCTCGATTTTTTGTGTTGCTTTAGGAGCTGCTTCAGCCTTTAAATACCCTATTACAATGATGAATGTGATAAAGTATGCGTCACCAGTTGCTTTAATCATAGCCTTTCTTGTATGGAAAAAAATCGGAATTAAATATATTATGTATTTTATAGCATTAGGATTTAACCTTGTCTCTTTCTTCATGATAAAAAACACAACAAATTTTCCCAACTCACTCATTTTGTATTTATCTCTGGCTATTATAGCTATCTATCACAATTATCGTCCCTTATTGCTTAACGGAGCCTTTGCCGTAGTTATACTAAACTATGCACTTTTTACAAAGCCTGCTTATGCTAATATAGATCGTTTTTCTCCTAATGCCTACCTAATCTTATGCTTAGTTGCTCTAATCTCCCAAAGTCATATTGGTAATCAAATGCTGACAAAAATGGAAGAAGGAGCTATTGAGGCAAAAAATGCAAAACAAAAAACAGATGATTTATTAGAAAAGGTTGCTCAATCTGTTGAAATACTCAAAAAGTCAACCATAAATCTACAGGAATATGCGACCTCTACAGGTAATATCTCCAAAGATTTAGTGTCAGCTTTTAAAGAAATATCTGTTGGAATCGAAACTCAAGCCAACAGTTTTAGTGATGTTTTACAGGCAATACAAGATGTTACAAATACTGTTGAGCAAACAGCAAATGCCTCCTCCAACATGAGTCTGAAATCTAAGGATACAGCCGAAGTAACCAGAGATGGGCAGGATAAAATGAAAATAATGTCAAGCCAAATGTCAGAGATAGACCATTTTGTTGACAGTACATCTGTAGCAATGCGTGAAGTAAATGAAGAAAGTGTAAAAATTGAAAATATTGTTTCTATGATTAGAAAAATCACCGATCAAACTAGGTTGTTATCCTTAAACGCTTCCATTGAGGCTGCAAGGGCTGGAGAGCATGGTAAAGGTTTTTCTGTTGTAGCTAGCGAGATTCGAAAGCTTGCGATGGACTCACAGAATGCTTCCCAACAAGTTAGTGCAGGCATTCAACTGATACAAGATAAAATCCTCCATGTAAATAAATTAGTTCAGGATGGACTTCAAACAGTAGTTTCAGGCAAACAGTCAGCAAACGTAGTCGAGCAGTTGTTTGAACTGATTAAAACAAATTCCGAAGAAGTACTTACTCAAGCAGAGTCGCTAAACTTAGTAAACGAAAAGCTATTACAGTCAGCTAATAAAGTTTCAAAAGAAATGGGCATTGTAGCTACTATTTCTGACAAATCATCCGCTTCAGTTCAAGCTGTTCTTTCAAATGCAGATAATCAACAGAATCGAGTTAATAGTATGGTGACAAGTATCGAAGCTTTGACTGATCTAACAAAAACTCTAGATCAACTTATTAACTAACACCACTTTGAAATACCTTGACTTTTTTTATTCTTTTAGACAAAATAATGGTTAATATTTTACTGATGGGGCTACAACTTAACAATGCCAACTTAAGACTTTTCCACTTCATATCGTCGTCTATTTTCTAATTGCAAAGATATATGATTTATATCAAAATTGAAAATTTGAAAAAATTTATGTTCAAACATTACTTTTAATATAAATTCAAGTTTAATCTTGCTTCCCCATAAAGAGTAATAATTAAAACTTGAAATGCTTCCCTCAGATTTATTGGAGTTTGAATAATAATAGTCGCAAATCTGAAACCATGTGTATCCATTTCTAGCTAACGCATTCGCTCCTGTTTGGCTCATAAAACCACTATGTTTCATTTGAGCACGAGCGTTGTATTGAGTCTCAAAAATCAACCCTGAACTGTTTATAATAGCTATTCCACCTACAGAGTTAATCGCTTCTGTACTTCTTTCATGCTCACTTCCAGCCCTATAAACTTGATCTACTATGGTATCATAAACATCAAAACCCAAACCAAAGTATTTATGATTATAACATCTATACCATCCATACATCTTTACCGCCATAGCTCCTGCCTTTAATGATTCCATAGGATCAGACAATGCTATCCACTCATTTGGCAATACATTTTTTAAGTAGTAATAGAAATCAACAGTAGAAATCTTACCTGTGCTTTTTATTTTGACTCTGATTTTTGAGGGCATGGGATAGTAATAAGGATCGTTTTTTGAGCCAATTGGATAAAAACATTTCTCAAGCTTTTCTTTATTGTTATTTAAGACCGTTTCGTTTAATAAAGTAAATAATACATCTTCACTTGTATACACCAGCTTTCTATGAGGCTGAAAATCAATCTTTTGAACCTCATTGATAAGTGGCTGTGACCACTGCAACAATTTGTATTCATCATTGCTATCCTTGCCAAAGACAAACAAAAAGCAATTCATACCACTGAACATGTCAGTTGTGTCTTCCTTTGCAACTATGTCACAGTAAGCCAAATATGTAACAAGCTCTGTGTACTCAATATATTCACTATAGTTAACATTTTCCACCGGTACCTGATCTTTTGGTACTTGTTTATAGGTTATCACTTCGAATTCGTCGAGATTCCATAAACCAATATTGTCCTTTTTATATTCATGACTATCCTGTCCAAAAAACAAATCATAAAAACCTAAATTTAAATCTCCTGATGTTAACGAAATAAATTTATCGTATTGCTTTTTGTTTAAATACGTCGACATTTCATCAATTAATGTAGCTACTTGTCCATTCTCAGCACCAATCTCGTCAACAGCATCAATATCGAATTTCCCATATTTACTGTATGATTGAGCAAATACGGTGGAATTGTTCAAAAAAAATAAAAAAATAAAAAAACCCAGTATAAAAACTCTTTTAAGTGATATCATATTTATCTCTTCTCAAATCATTTTTTACATATTTACGACGATAAAACTAACTATAAAAGTTGTTTAAATAGATTTTATATATACTAAGATAAAATGTCAATAATTGATAAGACCTGAAACTTTCTTTTTTTGAAATTACCTAAAGCAACTCGTAACTCCTCCTCTTGTCTATAACTTCAATACGTGTCCAATTAATTTCATTTTCAGGTTTTTGCCCGGTAATTAGCATGTTATGCAGGTAAATTATCGGATCGTACCCCTGTCCAAATGGAGCATGGCTTATTGCTACATAAACAATCCCTCTTTGGATATACTCAGCTATTTCTTTGCTATAGAAAGGACTTATAACAAGCGGTTTTGCTATGTTATCCGACTCTTCCACCGCTCTAATAGCACCAAGAATTCCAATTCCAAGAGCAAATATGGCACGGATATTACTATTTTTCCTCAGTATATCTTTCATCACAGTATATGAAATATCTATACTATGTGCACATTGCTCATGTGCTACAACTTTTAGACCTCTGCATTTCTTTATCTCAGCCTCAATGGCACCTCTTCCATATGTGTCTAGTTCCTCTGTTAGAATTACCACCTCGCCTTTTCCTTTCAAAGCTCTTTCCATAACACGAACAGCTATAGCCCCAGTAGCATCATTATTAGGACCAAAATAGGCAACACGATTGGATTTTTTAGGTAAATCTTGGGTAATTGTCATAACAGGGATATTTTTCTTATAAGCAAGATTCACTAGCTCGACAAGTTCTGGGTCAAAACCAGTGACAACAATTCCCTTTACACCGCTTTTTATAGCTTCCTTTACCGTCTCCTTAATTTGGTGACCTACATCTTGATCAAAACCATAATAGTCTATTATTACGTTTTTATGAGCTAACACCTTCTTTGCGTAAAAGACACCCTTACGTACTATATACCAAAACTCATTATCTAACGGACTAATAAAAGCAATACGTAATTGACTTTTACTGTCAGCTTCCACTGGAACAACAGACGTGTTAAATCTTCCGACTAGTTTTTCAATCCCTGTAAGCATATTTTTTAGTGATAAAGTACTTGTATTAATCATTTGTAACTCTTCTAATTCTTCTTGACTAACTGCCGAAACACCTTTAGTTTTATATGATATATCTTCTGAAACCTTATAGAGTTGTTGACTTTTTTCATTTATCTCATATGTTCTCGAATTAATTAAATGCACCTCATTGTAAACCTTTTTTATATCCGATTCAAGCACATTAGCACTATTGTTGATAATCTCAAAAGAGTTCTTAATGGATTTAAATATATCTTTACTAAGGTCATAACTCTCAACACAAATATCTATACCGTTGCTTACATCTTCACTTCTATTTTGAATATTTTTAATTATAGAACCTATTTTACCAATACTCTCTTTAGTTGCTTTTGATAGTAAATTCATCTCATGAGCAACAACACTAAAGCCTTTGCCTGATTCACCAGCCTTAGCAGCTTCAACAGATGCATTGAGTCCTAAAAGTTTTAGCTGTTCACTGGTTTTTGTGATAAATCCTCCAATTTCATCTATCTGAGCTATGTCTTGATTCAGTTTCTTAATGTATTCTGAAGTATTATTCAAATTGTCTGATATGAAATTAACTTGTTTATAGTACTTTTCTAGACTTTTCATACCTGATGTGGTTGCATACACCGATTCTTCAACAGATTTTTCAACTTTTTCAACACTCTGCGTGATGACTTCTATTCTAGTTTTGACTTCATCAATTCTAGTCATGGTATCGCCCATTAGCTTAGCTTGGTCCTGTGATTTTTCCGCCACATTTTCCATACTAGCCGCAATTTCTTCATTACTTGTATAGCTAGTTTCCATACTTTTTGATACACTGTCAACAGCTTCAGAAATAGTAACTATATTCACCTTTGTCAACTCAATAAAACTTAATAGATTGTATATCATATCGCTAAAAGCTTTTGTCAGTAACTCTATTCCGAAACTATCTTTACTTTGTATATCATTTATATTTAGTTCGCCTTCAGCAAGTAATTCAGCATAATCATTAACTGTATCAATAGATCTGAAAAACTTTGATAAAACAACGAATAAAGTACAGAAAGACAAAACTTCAAAAATCAAAGCCCCAATAAGAATAGTTTCTAATAAAATTCCTGATAAAATTCCAAAAAGTAAAGCTAAAATTGTAAACGTTATAAACATAAATAATGCAATTATTATTGAATAAACAATTACCTTTACTAGGTTCTTTCTATTTATAAGAATCCTTAAATCACTCATATAACTCCTCCGTCTTTGAGGTCTTTGTCAAAAAATTTCTTCGGAAAGCTTTAGTCATTTTGGTATCAACTCAACACTATATAATTATATCGGCATTCCCTCTATACTAATTAATAATATAAATTTTTTTACACAATTTACTGTTTTTGTTTACAAAGCTATGGACTTATCTGTCCATTCAGATTATCTTATGCACTCATAAGATAATCTTGTAAATCATATTTATTTAATGTAAAATCATGTATGTAGGATTTATTTGGATGGGTAAATAATAAATAGGAGGTTAGGATATGAAGCTGTGTCTAAAATGTAACAGTTCAAATCAGGATTTTGACACTGTCTGTATCAACTGTGGGTCTCCTCTAGATTCCTCAAATGGATCAGGTACATATGATACTAATACAGGGATGGACTTTGATAGCCCGAGTTTTAGTGGAACGGACCCGATAATGCTTGTTAAAACAAATGGAATGGCAATAGCCTCACTGGTTCTCGGTATTGTGGGCGTCCTTTTGTCTTGTTGCTGTTACATTGGATTAATACCTGCAATTCTTGCAATAATATTCGGTATTATAAGCAAAGCGGAAATCAAAAAATCTCTAGGAAATCAAAAAGGAGACGGTATGGCTTTGGCTGGAATAATATTAGGAGGGCTAGTGCTGCTTGTTACAATAGGGTTAATAATATTAGCGATGGTAATAGGCGGAACAAACTCATCCTACCAATTTTGGGAAGAGTTTATTAGACAGATAGAGCAAAATAATGGCGTTTCAGGTCAATACTAGCATGTTAAAATCAAAGCACTTAGGTAGAAACGATTATATCTTGCATATTTCATTGCTACTGCTTTGCCTTATACCTTTATTGGTGTCTTTTATGCTTACGATAAACGGAAGTTATACAACAATCCGAATTGGTGATTCTGTGCACCGATTCGGATTTCCGTGCATTTTTAAGCTCTCAACAGGTTATAACTGCCCTGTATGTGGAATGACAAGATCCTATATTTTTATGAGCAAATTAGATATTATGTCCGCTTGGCGTATGAATAAAGCAGGGGTATTGCTTTATATTTTCTGTGTATTCCAGATTCCATACAGGCTCTTGCTGATAGCTGGTACTAAAATTGATAATAAATACATTATGGTATTTGAGACTGTTTTCTTAATTATTATTGGTATTGTTGTTTTGTTTGAGTTTGTTCGTCAATTTATACCATCTTCAAGCCCTTTTTCGCTCTAAAACATAGCATCAACATTTCATTCTTCCTACAGCTTTTTTGGGCGTTAAAAAAGGGGCAGAGTTTTAAAATAATCATTCTGTCCCTTTTTATCATATTTATAGGCTTAACAAGTTAAATCATAGGATTAATAGTTTTCAGTTCTAACTTCAAAAAAGCTCTTTGGATGTACACAAACAGGACAAACCTCAGGAGCTTTCTTACCCATTACAAGATGTCCACAGTTACGGCATTCCCACATGGTTTCCTCTGCCTTTTCAAATACCTTTTGCATTTCTACATTCTTAAGGAGTGCACGATATCTTTCCTCGTGAGCTTTTTCAATTTTCCCAACCATTCTAAACTGTGCTGCAAGAGCAGTAAAGCCTTCTTCCTCTGCATCCTTTGCAAAACGTTCGTACATATCTGTCCACTCATAGTTTTCACCTTCTGCGGCATGAAGCAGATTAGCTGCTGTGTCTCCTAGTTCACCAAGAGCTTTGAACCATAGTTTCGCATGTTCTTTTTCATTGTTTGCAGTTGCTTCAAATATTGCCGCTATCTGCTCATAGCCTTCTTTTCTTGCAACTGATGCAAAGTAGGTGTACTTATTCCTTGCCTGTGATTCACCAGCAAATGCTTCCATTAAATTCTTTTCTGTTTTAGTTCCTTTGATATTCATATTTTGTTCTCCTTTATTTTTGTTAATTTATTTAACTCTATTGAGTTTTTATAATACTCTTTTCCAGCAGCCCTACAGTTTCATTATAAGTAAAACCATATATTAAACACTTAAATTTGCTCCTTTGTTTCTTCCTTTTTTCGGCATTCGCTACAAATATATTTTAAGTTTAAGTCATACCCAATAATCTTGACGCCTGTTTGTTTTTCTAAATAGTCTTTTAAGTTGTTAATAGATATGTCAGATAATGTCCTACAATTTTGGCAAAAAAGATGTTCATGAGGATTTGTAAAGCTATCAAATCTATCTGGTGCATTTGGAACAAAAATTCGTCTAATTTCTCGAGCCTCTGTCATAAGCCCCAAGTTTCTATAAACAGTCCCTATCGCTATGGAAGGTCGTATTTGCTTAGCTTTCATATAGATTTCATCCGCCGTCATATGCCCCGAAGACTTGATTATTTCTAGAATTAGTTCTCTGTGTTTTGACAAATAAAACACCTCCATAATGAAGAATAAGAACTATTCTTATTTTACAAGAAGTGCTTTCGAATGTCAATATATATATAATTTGAGTTTCCCCATTTTTCAATATATTTTAATATAAGACTAAGTATATATAGTCACTTACAATATTGTTGTGCTTGATAGTCCAGTTTGGCTGTGGT
>JGI24712J26585_10002325_pt1 | contig 15642 bp, 8 predicted proteins | sample BioPla3DNA2_FD_26585 | JGI IMG/M metagenome (IMG submission 26585) | reverse complement strand
TCGCAAGTCATAATCAGGAATCCGAGCTTGTGGAGGATGTTAGTCCCCCTTAGTATGCCTATACATTTATATATTCGACCGCTGCAATTTACCTTTAAAACTGACTTTTCTAAGACCAATTGTGGGTATGAAAGAAAAATTTTTGTATCCTCAAGTTTCTTCTCCAGCGTACCAATTACTATTGAAGCTAGGGTAACCATTCTACAGGTGGTTTCTTTACCTACTATATTGTGATTCACAAAAGGTATGTCTACCAAACGCCGCGAGCTAATCGCGGCGTCCGGTATATTGTTCAGTGTATAAGTATAATCCTTAATGGTTCTTTACCTAGCAGCAGACTGTAAGCTAGTAAGCATTGCCATGCTCTGTACATCTAGCGCTTTAAGGTTCTTGGTTGACGCGATTCCTTTCAGACCAAAGTCGACATCTTTGCGTACTGAACGCTGATGCAGCATATCCGCCGCTGCCTGCTGGTACTCTTTTCCAGTTATGAAATCTAGGAAAAGTTTAGCGTTTTCTTCATTCTGAGTGCCTTCAAGTATTCCTGCATAGGACGCTCCCATTGCAACGCCTTCTGATGCGTATACTACATCAACATTGGCTCCCGACATACGGCGCTCAATAGCTTTTTCTTCATTTATAATTCCTACTGCATACTGACCTGCGGTTACAGCATTCAGCACGAATGAAGGGGCTGACGGTGAAGCTACATCTATAGCTCTAGCAAAGTTGGTTACAAACGCTGTCTGCTCAACTACAGGGGAGCTCTTAGCAGGATCCATGTATGCTACCTTGCCGGATAGCTTTTCATCCTTTAGGGATTCCCAGCCCGTTACATTTACGCCGAGCTTCTTGGCTATATCTTTATTTACAACCAAAGCACTTACATGAAGCTGTATAGGGGTAAAGGCAGCGCCGGCATATTGCTCATGAAACTTCTTAGCGTTAGTTGTTGTATATGCGGTGAAAAGATTTTGAGCGGACTGGAAATTCTCTAGGCTGCCGCCTAATACCAGCCCACCTGACACTCCAGCTACAACCTGCGCACGGTTAAACACATCGGCAGTATCTGCGGAAAAAACGTCAACTGTAATGTTGGGATATTTCTTGTTAAACATACCAACCATAAGATCTAACTGTGTAACCGGCAGGGAAGAATATAGCATCAATCTGTCAGAAGCGGGTGCAGAACCCAAAACTACATTGGGAACGAGTGATGCGAGTAGCATACTTACAATTATTATTGAGATAAAGCTTTTTTTCATGGGGTCCTCCTTCCAAATCATTCAGCAAATGATAATTTATAAATATTACTCACCAAGGAGCTTTCTCTCACGTGCATTATGATTATACCACATATTTTTTATTTGTAAACAGTAATTTTATATTTCTTTTTTTTAATAATGTATAATCTATACTTTGTTTTTCCGTTTTATACATATCAGTAGAATGTTTTCTGTATTCAATTAGAAATATTGTAATTTTCTTTTTTCTATGGTATCATTTATCTGCAATCTATGATTAAAAAAGTAAGGATGTTCTTAAAGTGGAAAAAAATGTAAATGGATTAAATAACGGTTTAGCAAACGGTTTAGCAAATGGATTAACTATAGCGGATGTTGCAAAGGAAGCGAGATGTTCCGTAGCTACTGCTTCGCGCGTACTTAGTGGCAGCAAATACCCGGTAAGCGATAAAATGCGTACACGCGTTTTGAAAGCTGCTGATAAACTAGGGTATTCTGATAACCTTAAAAAAAGGATGCTTATGACGGACCAAAATCCTTTCTTCGGCGTTATCATTCCAACATTTCAAAATCCCCGCTATTTGCAGTTTATAGATGGTATTGAACAGGTTGCCAATCGTCAAGGCCATTCAACGTTTGTAATGAATTCTCACCGTAACCCTACACTAGAAAGGAAGCTTATCAACAGCTTAATACAAAAGAAAATCGGTTCACTTTTTTTATTGTCTGTAGATGACTCATCAGATACGCTGCGTCACTATCTTGACTTGGGTGGATTTGCTTGTGTATTTGAATCTAACTTCCCTGATCTACCATATGTACTAAACGCAAAAGAAAACCGTTTTGAAGCAGGTCGAATAGCGACTGAGTACCTATTAAGCCAAGGACACCGCTCTATTGCTTTTTTGACCACCCCTCTAAAGCACTTCCAAAGCAGACGCCTTACCTTAGACGGCTGCAGGTTTGCTATTGAAAAGCACGCCTTACCCTTTTCCTTTCAAAACATTTTTATGGCTGATGAAGAAAGAGAATCTAATGATGGTATGTATGAACTTGAAGTCGGGTTCGCCATGGCAGAAAAAGTATTGCAGCACCCTAACCGCTATACCGGCGTTGTTTGCCAAAACGATATGTTAGCCTATGGTATGATTTCCGGACTAAGGGCTGCAGGCGCTCATGTTCCTAACAATATCTCTGTTGTAGGTATTGACAATATTCACTTTAACGAAATATCTTTCCCTCAGTTAACAACGGTTGATACATTTGCCAGCATGCTTGCCCAGCGCGCAACACAACTTATAATCCGAATGGATAATCATATTGATACTAACCCTTCTCCCCTAACTATGAAGCCTGAATTGATTGTAAGAGAATCGGTTAGAGCTAGATAACAAAATATTAGCAGCAATAGCTTTACTACTTAACGGAACATAAAAAGATTAATATTACCGACTAAATCGTTAGTAGCTTAAAAACCATATAATATAACCTTTTTTAAAAAAGCGCCTCTCCAAAAGTGAAGAGGCGCTTTAGTATTTGTATCTTTTTTGAGGTCTTACTACATATTATTGTCTGTTTAACTGGGCATATAGTATAGCAGTTCCCCAATTCCAGTAGTACTGAGGGAAATATCCAAGCAAATCAGATGTAAATAAATCATAGTAAGTATTACCATATAAGGGAATCATTGGCAGAANTTTAGACCAGTGCTCCTGAAATTCCATCCANCTGCGCAGATAAGCGTTGCGGTTACCTGGTTGATCATGAGTAAGGTTTTTCGCAAGCTCAAACAGCTTCCTATCCTGTATACCGGATGTATTCAAAGTACCTTGATACTCATCACCTATAAGATAAGTGTCTGCTGGATCAAACAGATAAGTAAAGTTTGTGCCAAGGAAAAGAAGATCAAACTGTCTTTCTTCCTGTCTGTAATACTGACGCAGGGCTTTATCCAGAGGCATACGGTCAACATTAAGTTCACCGCCGATCTGTTCAAGAGAACTGCTTAACATTCCGGCAATTAAATCAGCAGCAACATTTTTTTCGGTAACCGCCATAACTAAGCTAAGGGGTACGAAGGCATCGCCAATCTGCTTATGCCTAAGTCCAGCGGTAGGTTCATAGGGCGTACCATCAAGGTTAAATACCCAGCCATCCAGCTCTAGTAGCTCTTTCGCCTTTTCCAAATCCAGATCATAAGATTGCATTTTTTCAAGGCGTTCTTTCATCTCAACCACCATCCACTGGCTTAATCCGTAGTAGCCATAGATCCTTTCCCCATGACCTTTAAGGAAATCGCGCGGGAGCAACTTGTAATCAAGCATGTATGCAAGCGCCTGGCGAAGGGTGACTGAGCTGGTTAAATCGCGCTCTGCAGCTATTGCTAGGAAGCCACCGCCCGAACGCGGGTAAGATATTGCTTCAAAATCTTCTTCTGCAGCGAGTTCAACGCCTGCATTGATTACATCTCCCTCACTAACCTTATTAACTAGGTCAACCTTGCCTTCTTTTAATTCCGCAATTATATTTTCATTTTTAATTTCACGGAGGATTATTCTTGGAATAGACGGAACCTGACCTTCATAGTTTCCTTTATAATGTGCGTTTATCTCAAACTCTGCCTGCCTTGCTTCGCTATCAAATTTAACCAGCTTATACGGTCCCGAGGTAATTGTAGGGTGAGATATATAACCGGTCTGCGGATCAAGCAAGGTATTGCCAAGTGTTTCAACAGTAAAATCACCGAATATGAAAGCGCCATCGCCACCATCAACTACATTAGAACCCGGTATAAGCACCTTATAAGGCAGCGGAAAGTTGTTTATATAACTTAATTCAAAGTAGTAGGGAAGATTTTCTGCTGTTACAGTAATAGTGAAAGTAAGGTCATCTATCAGGTGGATACCTGAAAAGTAAGGTAAAACACCTGTTATATAATCCGTAAATCCCTCTATATAATTCTTGGTAATGGACAAACCGCTAAGCTCCTGTATCTGTGGCGAGGACATCAGCAGGAAATTGAACACATAATCCTTAGCATTGATTTCTGACCCATCACAATATTTTAAGTCGTTGTGAAGGTTGATTGTATAGGTTTTATCTCCGTTGCCAGCAGTAGTGGTTTCAAGCGACCTTACAACCGTATCATTAACCTGATATTCGCCATTACCCGTCCAAGCAACTAGCGGATACTCATGCAAAAGACTGCGGACATCAATATCAGATGTGTTGTTTCCCCAAAGTTCAGAGAAGAAGTTACCGTTCATCATCGTTGTATGGCCGATTATTAAGGTGTTCGGATCTCGCTGTTCCGGCACAGCCTCGGCGGCAACAGATAAGCTAAATATATTTACCAGCAATATTACAACCGTCGCGAGACCTGCAATTAGTCTTTTCATACATACTACTCCTTTGTTTTTATAGTGTATAGTTTGGATACCGGCGGACATTCGCCGGTATCCATATTATGTTTATTATTCGAAACAGTCTGCAACATTGCTGGGTGCGACACCAAGGTCGAAGTTCTGAATCGGTACAACGGGAGCCGGTTCTGGTTCATCATCAGGCTCAGGAACAGGCTCGGGAGCCGGGGGCGTGTAGGTGTTAAAGAATATGACATCCGCAGGTGCATTCACCGTAAGGCTCAGCACGCCATCGCCAGCATCTTTAACAAGTACAGCGAAGTTAATATCCATTGCAGAATAACTCATGTTCGCTTCAGTTCCCGGTATTTCAACAATGGTATAGTTGTAAGTCTGGTCAATGTCTTCCTCTGTGTAAGCAAGAGGAGAGAATAGAATATTTCCTTCTGCATCGTTTGTTACTCTTTGCAGTACCGCATCACCTTGACGCAATTCGAAAGTAAACTCACCAGCCGTTAATGCACGCCCTGTCAGTGACTTGGTCGGGTTGATTTTGGCTTCGATATCAAGTTCGCCAGCAGCTTTATACTCGTTATTAAAGACCGTTGAACCTTGAGTAATCGCCTTCTCAAAGCTTAACACACCATCACCAGCGTCTATCACAGTAACAGTAAATATCAGCTCGTTTGAAGAGTAAGTCATTCCGATTTCTTTGTCAGCATCTGCCGGTATGTTTTCCACTACCTTATAGGTATAGGTCTCGCCGATGTCATCCTGATCATACACTAAATTCGCAAAGCTTACACTGCCGTCCGCTGCATTGTTCACTGTCTGGGAAGCATTGTCATGGTCATCATCACTGCTTAGAGTGAAACTGAACTCGTCCTCATTAAGCAGCCTACTGCCAGCATCCAGCTTCTTCGTAACGTCAATCTCTGCATCAATGTTAAACTCTCCGCTCGCTTTGTAGAAGTTCGTTACGGTTAGACCGCTTTCGATCTTTTCATAGTTTGCAGGTACTGTCGGCTCAAGCACATAGTATTCATACTCTACGCCGTTAATGTCGGTCTTGAGTTGTTTACCGAAGTTTACCTCGTTAGTGGTTGCGTCAACCGCTTTTGCGTCTACTACCTTCTCACCATCACCAGCTGTACCGTTCTTTCTCCATAGTTCAAACTTAACTTCAGGTCTATCATCTGCAGAACCGTTTACCCATTCTTTCGTGCCTATTATGTCGCCATCGGTTTCAGGTGAATTGTAGGTGTTCGTTATGGCTAGCGTGCCTTCACCGGACTTACTATAGTTCGCAGGTGTAAAGTCGTTTCCGGCTGCATCTACTTCCTTCACACTGAAAGTGTAGGCATTGCCAGCTGTGTCGGTCTCTTCTAGACCGTCCCACGTTACACTGGTTGTACCGTCTGGCAGATCCTTAATCGGAGCTTGTGATTCAGGTACTTCTTCAACTGTTACTCCGCCATCTATGCTGCGGTATAGCTTGAACCAGACTGTCGGGTGTGTAGACGGACCGTTCTCCCAGACCTTCGTCGCTTCCGCTTCGCCATCTGTCGGGATTACATAGCTGTTCGTTACGGTTAAACCACTCTCAACCTTCGTGTAATTCGCAGGTGTAAAGTCGTTTCCGGCTGCATCTACTTCCTTCACACTGAAAGTGTAGGCATTGCCAGCTGTGTCGTGTGTAAATTGGCTATTCCAAGTTACACTGGTTGTACCGTCTTGCAGTTCTTTAATTGGAGCTTCCGATTCGGGTACTTCTTCAGCAGTTCCGCCTTCTATATTCCTGTACAGCTTAAAATGAATTGTTGGACGTGGACTTGGACCGCCAACCCAGGACTTTTCCGCTTTAATATCTTTTGTCGTTCTTTTCCATTGAGCTGTTAAAATGTTCTGCGTATCTTCATTTTCAGCATCTACTTGCATTTCTGTGCCTGCTGGATAAGTCTGATTATCAGTAGCATTTTCCCATCCAATAAATTCATAACCAACTTTAGCTGAAAATCCACAACTTTCTAATGTTAAAAGTGTTATTCTTTCATTAATTAACAGCTGATCTACAGGAAAGTCAGTACCGATTCCTCCAGCACCGGGTTTATAGGTTACCTTTGTTTTATCTTTAACTAATCCCCACTGAGCGGTTAGTGTCATGTTACCAGTAATTTGGATTTTTCCGCCGGGCTGATAAATAATTCCCCCATTTTCCCAACCAAGGAAAACTTTTCCTTCAGGTGCCGTTAAACCTGTAGGAGACAGTATATTTGCATAAGCACCTTGGGCATACTTATTGAGGTCTTTAGGAGGGGTTCCGCTTCCTGCTCCTTCATTATAGATTACATTAAATCTTGCAATATTAACGTAATATGGATAAAGTTCTATATCATTATATATCTTAGTATGACGGTTAAAGACAATATAATCGCTTCCAACCTTGGTAGACCAGCCTATCCATTGATGGTTTTCCGGAACAGTTACGGTATAACTTCCGCCGCCATCGAATAGGATATTACCTAAGTGGTCTATAACTTTTGGAAAAGCTGATTTGTCAATTTCTTCACCATAGGTTAATGACTTTGCATCTGAACCACTTCCTTCTACATTAAGATAGAAAGTGCCATTCACAACAGGCGGCGCCCACTTAGCATAAATCATCAGATCGTTTGAAGGCATAGTTTCCGTGGAGAAGTTGAAAGGTTCAGAGCATGCCTTGTCCTCATACCAGCCTTGGAACAAATATTCCGTAGGCAAACCTTCCGGTCTCGGTGGTGTATAGCTCGAGCTCGCAAAATCATCCAGCACATCTTCAAATAATACGGGTTCTTCTTTCCAAGTAATATTATAATTATAGAAAGCCAACTGATAGGTGTTTCTCTTATGATGAACCTCTAGTTTATTACTATAATATGCACTGCTGCCTGGAGATGTTGCAGTCCAAGATCCATTGTCAGCTTTATACTCGAAAACCGTAAAACCAGTATATTTGTTACTAAAGTTAAATGTTCCGCCATCGGTTTGAGTCGTGTTTGCTGACACCCACGAACCATCAAGAGCTTCCTTATAATGGATAATCTGAGAGCTGCCAGATAGATCATGGGCATATACATTGATGTCTGTTGTATTGCCATAAGACGGAAGATCATCAAAAATAAACGAGTCTAGGAATGTCAATGTGTTACTTCCAGAACTATTTTTCCATTTGTTTTCATCAGGCCATGTTTTTTGGTTCTGTGCTAGCGTTTGACCATAAAGACCAGTATACTCAAAACCATTTGACTCAGGAGTAATTATTTTTGCAAAATAATAATCATATCTTCTAGGAGACCAAGATGTACGTACACGCTTCCAATACTGATAACCTTCTGGAGTATCAGGTTGTGTTCTTCCCGCATTTATAATTATAAGATCGTTATAGTCTAATACTGCAGGAATATATTTATGAAAATAAATTGTCAATATATTTCTGTCATAATATACATTAAGTATGGTGGTTCCATTGCCATTAACTGTCACAGAGCCCGACTTACCACTGTTATAATGAAAACCTTGATAATTCTTGCTTCCATCTGCAGCTGTGGGCGAAACCGTATCTTCGGTTGTAGCCGTACGAATTTCAGACTCAGCGTAATCATAGGTTTTATCGCTATCAGCAGCATTCTTGTCATCATTAACCGATTGCTTCCAGAACACAACAGTGTATGGAGTGTTATCGTTAGCTGTCCATACAGCATACAGGGTTTTATCCTCTCCTAATGTGTGACCAAAGGTAAATTCTGAACCACCATCAGTTTCTGACCAATGGCTGAATGTATAGCCAGGTCGGGTTGGGTCGTTTGTTGGTTTCACCGTTCCATTTCCGGGAAGAACAAACTGAGGTGCAATATAAGTACCCTGATTTCCCGAATCGAAGTAGAGGTAATGACCTTCTTCAATTTTAGGCCATAATGTTTGATTGGCATTGTCAATGGTGTAATTTGCACCAACCGGACCATCTGTCAAAGACTTATCCTTATACCACCCTGTTACAGCCTGTGTGGAAGCTAATGGAAGGGTAACATCAGTTGAAATCTCATCTCCTGGTCCGCCTTCTTTGGTCATAAAGACACTGGGTTTATCTCCAGTACCATCCATAAAGAAGACATAGTAAACCTCTTCGAATTTGGCATTTACAATGATTTCTTCAATCGTTTCAGTGACCTCAATTGTATGCTCCGAACCAAATTGAACTTGTTCTTCCCCTACAAACCAGCCTATAAATTTATGGTTCTCTTTTTCAGGAGCCTCAGGTTCAACTAAATATTGTCCATTTTTAACAATTTGTTCGTCTCCCCATTTAGCACCATCGACCTTAAAGATGTAAGTATGTGTATCCGCTACCGGATTTGCATTCATAATTTGCATTATTGAACAAGCCGGACCATCCACTGTTGCCGGAATAAAATCGTTAGCCAGCACAGCAAAAGGAACATTGCTGAAAAACATCAACAACGCCATTACAAGCGCTATTTTCCTTCTAAAATAATTATTCATATGTTTTAACTCCTCTCTCGGAATTTTGTAGGCAATGCCCAATATTTATACAAAAGTGCGGCATTAAGCCGCACTTGTTTAGGGTTCGACAACGCCTGTAATAGTGACCAACACACGTACATTCCAATTTTGATTGTTCTGGTCAATAGTAAGCACATAATTTTCTGAAACCTCACCGGGTATATCAGCCCAATCTGAACCACCAATATTATACTGCCAGTTGAGCGAATATTCAAGCCCCTCGTATCCATTTAGAATAGCAGTAAAGTAGATATTGTCTCCAAAGGTGATTCCTTCCTTACCATTTAAATGATAGATAATGTCAACGCTTCTGTTGGGGAAATCACGGTCTAGTATTTCCTGCATATCTATCACCTCTTCCTGAACAGGAAGGTCTGCAGGTTTTTCTTCAACAGGGACTTCAGTTTGAGCAGGCTCTTCTGCCTTAGCTTCTTCTGATGCGGGTTCTTCAGCTGCGGCTTCTTCGGCTGAAAGGGCTTCGCCTTCTACTTCAACTTCGAATTCTTCGGCTGCTAGAGCTTCGCCCTCTACTTCAACTTCAAAATCTTCATCAGCTAGGGCTTCGCATTCTGCTTCTGCTTCTGTTTCAACTTCGGAATCTTCAGCAACAGGTTCTTCATCAGCAAGTACTTCGCCTTCAACTTCTACATCGGAATCTTCTGCTGCGGATTCTTCATCAGCAAGTACTTCGCATTCTTCTGCAACATCGGCACCTTCTACTGAGGGTTCTTCGTCAGCTAGAGCTTCGCCTTCTTCTTTAACATCGGCAGTATTCACAGCTTCTGAAGCCACTACCTCAGCTTCAACTTTGAATTTAGCTATATAGCCAACACGCCCTAAGTAGTTTACCTCAACCCATTTCCCAATATGCTGTAAAACAATAACCTCGTCATCAGCGCTAAGATGCGCTATTATTTGGGAATTCACATCATCGCTGGCATAAAGGTAAATATCAACGCCACGAGGCGCAAGATCACCTGCAAGAACAATATTATCACTTTCAGGCTCCTCTGCCAAGGGTTCTTCATTATTTACTGCAGGAGTTTCTACTACTGGTTCTTCCGCCGCTGCAGGAGGTTCTTCTACAACTTCTTCCGCTGCGGGTTCTGCTGCTGCGGGAGCTTCTTCTACAACTTCTTCCGCTGCGGGTTCTGCTGCTGCGGGAGCTTCTTCTACAACTTCTTCCACTGCGGGTTCTGCTGCTGCAGGTTCTTCCGCCACTTCAGGAGTTTCTACTACTGGTTCTTCCGCCGCTGCAGAAGCTTCTTCTAAAACTTCTTCTACTGCGGGTTCTGCTGCTGCGGGAACATCAACCCCCGATTCCGCCATTGCATTAAGTACGAAAAACGACAACATGGTCAAAGCTAAAAACATTGCTATGACCTGCATTATGCGATTCTTTTGATTTGTAAGACACTTTTTCATTTTCATTGACCCCCTTAGTCCAGATTCTTTTATACATTGTTTATCGTTCGTTTTGGATAAATATTCATTAACCGTGTCGCTTTATTCATCACTCTGATTAACATTCAATCTGAGGATTGGCTGTATTCTACCACACAAAACACTAATAATCAAGCTTATTTTTGATAAAATTTAAATGTATATTTATGCATTATTTATTGGTTTCAATAGAATTTTTTCTGTATATCAGACTGGATTTTGACCCGATTATCCACATGTTCAGTAGAAATGTTTCATATGGCTTTTATTGAAAATGTTTAAAATGCAATTAATTTGATTAAAAAAACTTTTTGCTAAAAATTAATTTTTAGTAATAAAAAAAGCCTTGGAATTACAAGGAAAACTTGTAGGTAAATTTAAAATTATTACATTTTCTTAATATTAGTATCTATTCAGAAAAGTTACTTTTTCNNCCGTAAAAAACACTCAAAGTCTTTATATATTCAAGAATTATAAGCATTTGTATATGTCCAAATATTATATTCAACCCTTATTTAACATACATAGCTTTGGAATATCGCTTCAATAATTCTAGCTATAATTAGCAGGAATTTCTTTAAAATTTCATTCGATAAAATACATCAAATGTGTTTAAAACATGTATCAACATACTATACCCTCCACAAAATATGAATTTATTAAAGAGTTAAACAACAGCGTCAAAAGCATGTTATAGCAAATAAGCACTAAAACAGATACATGATTATCGTAAACAAAAAGGCAGTAATTTAGATGTAACATGCTGTGACTACTGCACATATCGCCATTAAGTAGAAAACTCCTCAAAAACTCTATAAGAAAAAAGCAAGTATTATCAACGGTTTCTCAAAAACATGTAAGAAGTTTGTAAGGAAATGCGCTAAATACTTACAAAGTCTAAGAATATTTCCTATCATGTATTTGAAGCTTGCAAGGCAGGCAATAAAACAAGGAGAAGAAATCATGAAAAAACACTTTATCTCAATAATATTACTAGTAAGCATGTTACTTACCGCCTTAGTACCAACTACGGCTCTAGAATCTAAGTCCGATAACCTTAAATTATATTCCTCACTACCTACTACTCAATTAGATTTAATGGTAAGCATGTTCAATGAGAAGTACCCCAATATAGCTGTGGATGTTTTTTCCGCTGACAGCAATTATGTATTTGCCCGTGTACAGACTGAAGCCGGCGCAACAGGCGATCTGGTACTAGGCGGCAACCTAGAATCTTTCCAGACTGCACAAGAGCTGTTTACCGAATATACAACAGCAAATGTCAAGAATTTCCATAAACAATATGCTGGTACTGCCTTTACCCCGATACAGTTGCACATAAGCGCTTTGGTTGTAAATAAAGATATAGCCAATAAACTTGGCGTAGACATAACGAGCTGGGAATCCCTAAAGGATGAAAAGCTATCCGGCAAGGTAGCATACATGGATCCCACTAAAAGCTCTCCTGTAACTGAGCAGACAGCGTTTGTAAACAACTTTGCAAGAGCAATAGATGTAGCAAATCCCTCAGCCCCTTCATTCGTGCTGAATGCGGTAACCGTAGGTCAGTACGCAGCAGGTATAGTTAATGAGGAGAAAATTATAGAACGACAACTGTCCGGAGCTAATATAGATGTAGTATACGCAACAGAAGGCGTTGCAATGGGAGCATCCTACGCAGGAATACTTGCAGACACGAAGAACGAAGAAAACGCCAAGCTATTCCTAGACTTTATTACAGGTAAGGAATACCAGCAGGCAGCAGCAAATATACTGCACCAGCGTTCAGTACGCATAGATGTAGACTTCGACCTTGAAGGCATAGCACCAACAAAGAACCTTAAAGCGCTTGATGTACAGAGCATGGCAATACTTACTAGCTTACAGTCTGCTACAAGGTAATTTATATAACGTACTTTGGTATGTTTAAATAATACTTAATCAATCTCTAGGTTGCAAGCGCTAAAAATAAAACACTTCGATATGTTAAAAGCCGGGCAAACCCGGCTTTAAAGGTATCCGTTGTCTTTGAGATACTCAACTGACTGATGCAATGCAGCCTTGGTTTTGGTTTCCACTACTACAGTAGCATTTACGCTTTGCGCCAAACCAAGACGCTCTTTAAGCGGTATAACACCGCTTCCAAGCGTTTGGTGATTAATATTATCCCATCCATCGTGCAGATGCATGTGAAGCAATCTATCCTTATGCTTTTTAAAGAACGCCAAATCCTTATTACCGGTTGCATGGTCGTGCCCTACATCAAGCGTTAATCCAAACACAGGGCTTTGCAGAAGCATTTCAATTGCCACAAGCTCGTAATTTTCCCAGCCATCAGTATTCTCTATAGCGATACGCGTCTTGTCCCCTGCGTTTTGCTCGCATATAGAACGAAAATTCAGCACGTTCTGTTCAAACTCCTTAGGATATTCCTTATAGATATAATGTCTACCAGAGGGCAACGTAACTATATTGCCTCTTGGGATATGCATGTTGATAATAGGAATGCCCACCTCTTTGGCAAGAGCGAGACCTTTCAACATAGTTTGAATGTAGGCATTACTAACATGGGGATTAAAATCGAAAGGGTCAAAACGGTCATCCAGATGTAGAGTATAGAAGATCTGATGCTTCTGTGAAAGATGCTTTAGCCTGTCCGCCCGCATACTTCCCAGCAAACACTGGGGAAAGTTGCTGTTAAGCTCCAAAAAATGAAGGGCTTCCTGTACGCACAGGGAAACAGCATCATCCACCGTAGGGTTTTCAAGCAGATATGTGGCGCCAAAGCGCAGTTTGTTGTTTGAATACTGCTCCATACTCAATCTTTTTGGATGACACGTACTTTTAGAATATTATCCTGATTACTAAGCTGCATGGCAAACTCCCGCTGCATGGTCTGCTCTACATCAAACAGTGCGCAGGCAACACTGCCGCGGCTGGCTGAAATCATTTGTTCTATATTGAAGTTGAAATTACTGAACAGCGTGGTAATTTTAGAAATAATGCCCGGCACATTTTTATGCAGCACCACCACTCTAGTGGGCGACTTGAGACTACCTAAGGAGATTGCTGGGAAGTTGACGGAGTTGGCTATATTTCCGTTATTCAGATAATCCTGCACCTCTTCTACTACCATAACAGCACAGTTTTCTTCCGATTCTTCAGTAGATGCTCCTAAATGAGGAATGATAATTGTGTTAGTAAAAGCGACATTCTTTTCGTTAGCAAATTCGGTAACATACTTGCGTATCTTTTCACTTTGTAGAGCAGCACCCACAGCTTCCTCATCCACAAGAGAATCCCTAGAAAAGTTAAGCAGTATGACCCCTTCTTTCATCATAGCAACCTGCTGAGCCCCAATCATCATACGGGTAGCATCCATAAGGGGTACATGGATAGTGATATAATCACACTCTTTAAGCACTTCTTCTAGGTTTTCTACATGACGTACCGAGCGAGATAGCCGCCAGGCGTAGTTAACTGAAATATAGGGGTCGTAGCCATATACTTCCATTCCGAGGCTTACAGCGACATTTGCCACCAGATGCCCTATAGCACCAAGACCAATAACGCCCAGCTTCTTACCACGCAGCTCGGTACCTGCAAAGTTCTTTTTGCCCTTTTCCACCTTTGCGCCGATATCCGGTGTTGCTTCCAGAGTACGCAGCCAGTTTATGCCGCCTACTATATCGCGGGAGGCCATAAGCATTCCGGCGATAACCAACTCCGCCACGGCATTTGCATTAGCGCCGGGGGTATTGAATACCACTATACCCTGCTGCACGCAGGCATCCAATGGGATGTTGTTGACCCCTGCCCCTGCCCTTCCAATTGCCCGCAGGCGGGAAGGCAGTGTTTTGCCATGCAAGTCCGCAGAGCGTACTAACCAGCAATCGGCATCGCCGGCATCATGAACAATGGCATAATTTGCGCCTAAACGCTCCAGCCCTTTGGGAGAAATAGGGTTTAAACAGACAACATTGCGTTCCTTCATTTTTTATACTCCTTCTCAAATGCTCGCATATAGGCGGCTAATTTTTCTACACCTTCAATGGTTATAGCATTGTAAATGCTGGCACGCATACCGCCTACCGAGCGGTGACCTTTAACATTAACCAGGCCTTCTTTCTTGGCGCCAGCAACGAAAGCCGTGTCTAGCTGCTCATCCCCTGTAACAAAGGTAACATTCATAATGGAGCGACTGTCCTTATGCGCGGTACCAACAAATAAATTGCTTTCATCCAGCACATCGTACAACAACTTTGCCTTACGCTGATTTACATCCTGCATTACAGAAAGACCACCCTGCTTTTTAAGCCATTTAAACACCTTGCCGCATATGTAGATTGCATAACAGGGAGGTGTGTTGTACATGGAATTATTTTTAGAGTGGGTTGAGTATTTTAGCATAGTTGGCGTATAAGGCAACACTTCGTCTCGAATTAAATCCTTACGGATAATTACAAGGGTTACACCTGCAGGACCAATGTTCTTTTGAGCCCCAGCATAAATGAGACCATACTTGCTGACATCCACAGGCTCAGACAGAATACAGGAAGACATATCAGCCACCAACGGAACAGAACCGGTTTCGGGCAAGGTCCAAAACTTGGTGCCGTAGATTGTATTGTTTTCGCATATATGAACATAGTCTATGCCTTCACGGAAGGCAAGACCTTTTACTTCCGGTACATAGGCAAAATTGTCATCCTCACTGGAAACCGCAATGCTGACATCAAGATATTTTTTACCTTCCTGCATGGCTTTCTTAGCGAAGCTCCCAGTAACCAGATAATCCGCCTTGCCGTTTTTTGATAGGTTCATTGGCACCATAGCAAATTGGGTAGAAGCACCACCCTGCAGAAATAGTATGTCATATTCATCAGATATACCCATCAATTCCCTGAGGGTCTGCTGAGCATCACTCAATATGCCCTGAAACGCCGGGGAACGATGGCTCATTTCCATAACGCTCATGCCACTGCCTTCAAAGTTAAGCATTTCATCCGCTGCTTCACGAAGCACATCTTCAG
>JGI24712J26585_10002318_pt1 | contig 15662 bp, 14 predicted proteins | sample BioPla3DNA2_FD_26585 | JGI IMG/M metagenome (IMG submission 26585) | reverse complement strand
TTTTATGAAATCAGTTAAAGATTCAAAATTTTTACCTATGCTAGCCGAAATAAATAATGAAATAATGGCTCCAAGAACCAAGGTAACTATCATAATTATTATGAAATAAATCATCATAGTATTTACATTCTGATTAATAACATTCATTGGAACAGCCACTATTGCAATCATATTTATTTCATCTAACTCTATAGGGAAAATTAATTGTTCCTCACCTAAGTAAGCATCCTTAAAACTTACCCCCATATTAGACTGAATAAGAGGCACTATTTCCTTTAATTGCTGAGTTTCTTCTGCTTTTAAAGATAATATACTTGCCTCCGGATGGTATACAACAAGACCAGAATTGGAAATAATCGCAGCAGTTCCTGCTCCCTTATAAAAATCTAGAGTGTTCATAAATTCTGTAATAGCTTGTAGGCTAACATCAGATGCCAAAACACCCCATAACCTACCATTTTTTTCTATAGTTTTAGAAATAGTTATTACATTACTTTTTGTCTCTGCATCCACATATACATCTGAAAAGAAGTAGCCATCAGTTTCAGTTGCACCAATATAATAATCTCTGGTTGTCATGTCGTCCCCTGCTTCAGGTCTCCAATTACCAGAGTCTCTAATTTCACCCCTATTATCTGGTATTGCATAGATTGATATAATACCAGATTCTTTATCATAAAAATCCAAGTCTTTATCTTCTATGTCCTCAAACCTGTCATACCTTGCTGTAATAGATTGGTTTATAGAATCTAGAATGCCAGTATTTTCTGTCATCCATCTATGCATGTTATCCCTTACTAACTCGCCATTGATTCTCAAAACTTCTTCCATCGCATCAAATTGCGTCTTTCTTGCTACTAAAAAGCCTATCACCGATGTCAATACACTCGCAATTAAAACCATTAAGGTTAATACGAGCATTAACTTTTTTCTAAAATTCATTTTTCCCCCCCCCTCTCATATTAGTTTATTTTATAAAATGAATTTTATATATAAGTAAGATTGATTTAATTTTTACAATAATCTGATATATAATTGTATGTATAGGGGATATTATATTGCATTAAATTAAAAAAAGCAATATCTTCCCTAAAAAATTTTAAAGGAGGGGTTTTTTTGAAAAAGGATAAGCTAAAGATGTTTATCTTGGGAGGAATTATCGGAATTATCGGAGTAATACTTGTAAAGCTTGGAAATCCCGGAAATATGGGTATTTGTATTGCATGTTTCTGGAGGGATATTACAGGTGCTTTGGGTCTACACAGGGCAGGAGTTGTCCAATATATTAGACCGGAAATTATAGGCATTATATTTGGTGCATTTTTAATTTCTTATTTTACAGGAGACTTTAAGGTAAGGGGTGGGTCAAATCCACTGGCAAGATTCTTCTTGGGTTTCTTTACTATGGTTGGAGCTTTAATGTTCCTTGGTTGCCCGTTAAGAATGGTTTTAAGACTTGCAAATGGTGACTTGAATGCACTTGTGGGACTTGCAGGTTATGTTGTTGGTATTTATGTTGGTGTATACTTCTTAAAACAAGGTTATACTCTTGGAAAGAGTTCACCTCAAACTAAGTCAACAGGATTTATTATGCCATTGTTCGCAGTTGGTCTACTAATTTTACTTATTGCAAAACCTGCATTTATTTTCTTCAGTGAAGAAGGACCTGGCTCACAACATGCACTGCTTATATACTCATTAATCGCTGGTGGTATTGTTGGTATAGCACTTCAACGCTCAAGAATTTGTACTGCCGGAGCTTTTAGAGACTTATTTATTATGAAAGACACTCACTACTTATGGGGTATACTTGGACTATTTGTAATTGCCCTAGTTGGAAACTTAGTTTTAAACCCAGCTGGTTTCAAACTTGGTTTTGTAGAACAACCAGTTGCACATAATGCACACTTATGGAACTTCTTAGGAATGACTCTCACTGGAATTTGTGCAACATTACTTGGTGGTTGCCCAATTAGACAAACAGTTCTTTGTGCTCAAGGGGACACAGATGCCGGTATCACAGTAATAGGACTAATTGTTGGAGCAGCTTTCTGCCATAACTTTGGACTTGCTTCATCAGGAAAGGGTCCTACATTTAATGGTCAAGTAGCAGTTGTTTTAGGTATAGTATTAGTACTAATCTACGCATTTACAGCTATTAGAAATAAGGAGGCTTAATATGGAAAAATTTGATGCAAGGGGAAGGTCTTGTCCAGAGCCTGTTATTATAACACAAAGAGAACTTAAAAATCATCCTGAAGGCATTATAGTAATGGTAGATACACCAGTTTCAAAAGAAAATGTCACTAGGTACGCTAATAACGAAGGATACACAGTAAGTGTAGAAGAAAGCGGAGAAGACTTCACTCTTACAATTAAAAAATAATGAAAGAGTATTGTATCTTTACTTTTGAAAGTGTTGGAGAATCTATAACATTTGATAAAAAAGTCAAAGCTTTAGGATATAAGTCAAAGTTAATACCTGCACCAAGGGAAGTTTCAGCAAGCTGTGGAACTGCAGCACGGGTTGACTGTGACAAGGAAGAAGAATTGAAAGAAATCGCAAGGAAAGAAGATATACATTATAACGGTTTCTTTAAAATTGAAAAAAAGTAAATTAAGAGCAAAAACCTGTTGATTTTAACTCAACAGGTTTTTTTGATATTCATATTCCAGGTCTAAAAAATGATATAAAACAAAAAATGCAAAAACCTGCTAACCCTTGAGATTAGCAGGTTTAAACCTGAACAGGGGTAGTAGGACTCGAACCCACGGCATTCGGTTTTGGAGACCGACGTTCCACCACTGAACTATACCCCTATAAAAAAATGCCCGAAGCCGGAATCGAACCAGCGACACATAGATTTTCAGTCTACTGCTCTACCGACTGAGCTATTCGGGCATATCGGTATTTGTAAAGCTTAATGGGCCTTCAGGGACTTGAACCCCGGACCTGCCGGTTATGAGCCGGACGCTCTGACCAACTGAGCTAAAGGCCCTAATACTGCTAAAAATTCAGTACTCGAATATAATAACATATAGGTTTCATAAAAGCAAGCACTTTTTAAAAGATTTTTACAAATATTTGATATATTTTTATTCTCCAATGTTTTATAAATATTTTATAGGGGTAAGTATAGGTCAACAAATAGAAAGGAGTGTTAAAATGTCAATATATGATTTTGTAGTAAAAGATGGGGAAGGAAAGGATGTCCCGCTAAAGAATTTTGAAGGTAAGGTTTTGTTAATCGTTAACACTGCAACAGAATGTGGATTTACTCCTCAATATGAGAACTTGCAAAAATTATATGAAAATTATAAGGATACGGGTTTAGAAATTTTAGACTTTCCATGCAACCAATTTGGAGGTCAGGCTCCGGGAACTAATGAAGAAATTAAATCTTTCTGTGCTCTAAACTTTGGAGTTCAATACCCTCAATTCCAAAAAATTGAAGTTAACGGTGAAGGTGCAATCCCTCTTTATAAGTTTTTGAAGGAAAAGCAAGGATTTAAAGGTTTTGACAAGGAGCATGAGCTTACATCTGTTCTTGAAGATATGTTCGAAAAAGAAGACCCTGATTTTAGGTCTAAGCCTGATATAAAATGGAATTTTACAAAGTTCTTGGTAGATAGAAAAGGCAATGTGGTTTCAAGGTTTGAGCCAACAAAAGATATGAAAGTTGTTGAAGAGGAAATAAAAAAATTATTGTAATTTAAGGTATTTTAAAAGGGAGGTCGCCCTCCCTTTTTTTATATAAACAAGTTCATATTTGAATTGTCGTTATCATCTAGCATTGAAGCGACTCCTCCTACTTCAACCCCATCAATTAATTCGTCTTGGGTAAGACCCATAATGTCCATAGACATTTGGCAGGCAGTCATTTCCACACCAGACTCTTGAGCTTGTTTTATTAGCTCTTCCAATGATGAAACACCTTTATTTTTCATGACTCCTCTAATCATTTTAGGACCAGCACCCAAGAAGTTCATTTGAGATAACTTTAATTTCTTTGAACTGCTAGGTAGCATAGCTGCAAACATTTTTGACATAAAGTCTTTATTTGGAGCCTTGGCATTTGGCTTTCTGATGACTGCAAGACCCCAGAAGGTAAAGAACATGTGGACTTTATTCCCCATTGCAGCAGCCCCGTTTGCAATTATAAATGAAGCAATTGCCTTATCAAGGTCCCCATCAAATATTATCATAGTCTTTTCTTTTTGATTATTTGCAACCGGTTTCGCACCAGCTTGAGCAACAGTCGGTAAGCTTGTACCCTTTACTAATGTAGCCTTATATTTTCCTCCATCTTGAGTCCTTGAAAGAAGTGTATTCCCGGTATTTTTAGCCCAACTCTCAATATCACGAGTAAAGCCTGGGTCTGTTGCTACAACTTCTAATGTGTCCCCGTCATTAAGTGTTTCCATTTTCTTTGCAACTTGAACAATTGGTCCGGGACAACTCAAACCACATACATTTAATATCTCAACACTTGTACTGGCTTGAGGTTGAGGCTTTTGAGTATCAATAAGATTCTCTGCTCCTGACCCACTTCTTGGAGTNTCAATATCTTCTTTTTGGTCATAGTAAAACCTAAGTCCTCCANTTAAGACCACCACATTAAATCCTTTTTGTTTTAATATTCTTTCTGCAATATAGCCCCTCAAGCCAACTGCACAAAATACTGCATATTTCTTATCTTTATCTAATTCATCCAACCTTCCCCTTAGTTCAGTAAGTGGTATATTTACTGAACCATCTATTTGGCTTGTCAGTCTTTCTTCATTCTCTCTAATATCTAAAGGGATGTAATTTTCTTCATTTTTTACTAAGTCTTCATATCTTATTTGATCGCTCAAACCCTTTAAAATATTTTCTGCAACATAGCCCGCAAAGTTAACCGGGTCCTTTGCACTTGAATATGGTGGAGCATAGGCTAACTCCAATTGGGTTAAGTCTTTCACTGTTGCCTTAAAGTGAATTGCAGTAGAAAGGGTATCTATCCTCTTATCTACGCCATCATAGCCAACAATCTGTGCACCCAAAACTTGCCCATCAGTTGAAAATATCATTTTTATTGTCATAGGTAATGCATCTGGATAATATCCTGCATGACTTGTCGGATGGATTATGGTGTATAGGTAGTCTTTGCCATATTCCTTTCCAGCCCTTTGTAGGCTCTTTTCACTTGAACCTGTTGAAGCTACGGTAATATCAAAAATCTTTGCAACACTCGTGCCAATTGTTCCTATATATTCTTCTTTTTCTTGACCCAAGATATTTGCTGCTACTGCTCTTCCCTGCTTATTAGCAGGCCCTGCCAATGGAATCATTGTATTCCCACCAAGGACAAAATCTTTTACATTTGTAACATCACCTACTGCATAAATATCAGGGTCTGATGTCATTCCAAACTCATCAACAAGGATACCACCCCTTTCGGATAGTTCTAAGCCAACTTCTTTTGCAAGTTGATTGTTAGGTCTAACACCAATTGAAAGTATAACTAGGTCGGTTTCTACTTTCTTTCCTGATGAAAAAGTGACAGTCTTTCCCCCATCTTCGATTCCATTAAAGCCATCTCCCAGTAAAAGTTTTACGCCTTTATTAACCAAGTGGTTTGCGATCAATTTTGCCATGTCCTTGTCAAATGGTGGCATGACTTGGTCTGCTAAATCTGCTACAGTAACCTCCATCCCCTTTTCAACAAGGTTTTCTGCCATCTCAAGACCTATAAAACCTCCACCAACAACTATGGCCTTCTTAGGTTTTTTATTTTCAATATAATCTGTTATCTTATCTACATCCGGCACAGTCCAAACTTGAAATACATTTTCAGCCCCATCTAAACCATCAACCTTTGGAACGAAAGGACTAGAACCAGTAGATAAAAGTAGCTTGTCATATGTTTCTTCGTATTCGCCCTTTTCCTTTGACTTAACCCTTACTTTTTTTGCCTCCCTATCAATTGATAGGACTTCAGATTCAACTCTGATGTCTATATTATACTTAGACCTTATTGAATCTGCATCAGACACAAATAGTGCATCCCTATCCTCAATAACTCCTCCAACATAGTAAGGAAGGCCACAATTGGCATAGGACACATATTTGCCTCTTTCAAACAAGATGATTTCAGCATCTTCATCTAAACGCCTCAACCTTGCAATTGCAGTTGCACCACCTGCAACTCCACCTACGACTAAAATTTTCATAAAAAAACCTCCATCCGATATAAATATATGTTATTAGCTATATTATACCCTAACTATATCTTTTAAACATTTATAAAAAAATTGTTTAATTTTCTTCTAATAGGTTATATTATAGCAAAGGAGTGATAGATATATGTATTCATTTGAAAACGATTATTCTGAAGGTTGCTTACAAGAAATCTTAGATGTACTTTCAGAAACAAACCTAATTCAAACTACTGGATATGGCTTAGATGAGTATTGTAAAGAGGCAGAAGAATTAATTAAAAAGGCAGTAGGAGTTGATTCGGAAGTCTTTTTTATGGTGGGAGGGACTCAGGCAAACATGACAGTAATTTCTTCCATACTTCGCCCACATGAAGGGGTTATATCTGCTGAAACCGGTCATATTAATGTCCATGAAACAGGCTCAATTGAATCAACCGGACACAAAGTCATAACAATAAAAGGAGTCAATGGAAAGCTTGAGGCTGACTCAATTAGGGAATTGTTGGAAGAACACTTCAACGACCCTGGCAGGGAACATATTGTGAAGCCTGGCATGATATATGTTTCTAACCCAACAGAATTAGGAACACTTTATAAAAAATCAGAATTGGAAGCCATAAGAAAAGTTGCTGATGATTTTTCAATCCCACTATTTTTAGATGGTGCAAGGCTTGGAGCAGCCCTTGTCGCACCTACCAATGACTTGACCTTAAATGATGTAGGAAGATTATGCGATGTCTTTTATATCGGTGGCACAAAGTCCGGTGCCCTATTTGGTGAAGCTATTGTTTTCACAAATAAAAAACTTACTGAAGATTTCAGGTACTTAATGAAGCAAAGAGGTGGATTACTGGCAAAAGGAAGGCTGTTAGGTATACAATTTAAAAGCCTTTTTACAGATGACTTATATTTTAAGGCACAAAAAAATGCCATAGACAAGGCTGGAGAAATTTCTAAAATTTTAAAAGATAATGGATATGATTTATATGCACAAACAGAAACAAACCAAATATTTCCTATTGTAACTAATAAACAAAAAGAGGCTTTAAGGGAAAATTTTGTCTTTGAAGATTGGGTACACTTGGGAGATAAGACAGTAATTAGGTTTGTAACTAGCTGGGCAACAACAAATGAAGCGGTAGAAGCCCTTGAAAAAAAATTAATTGAATTAGCATAGTTAAACATATTAAAAGGCTGGTACAATGACCAGCCTTTATTTTTTTATGAAATTTTTTCCTCTCTCATTTCCTGTTTTGCACATATCGTAATTTCAACAGTCCTTGTCAAAACATCCGAATAGGTATACGATACGGTTCTGTTAACGCTCTGTTCTCCGTCAATCCTTACTACGAACAAGTTAGGATAAACAGACTCGATTACTCCTCTTTTTTTTACGATTCTTTTTCTACCCTTGTTTGCTCTAATGATGATATTCTTTCCGATACAGTTTTCAATATCCTTTTTAATTCGTCCAATCATATCTCTTTCCAATCTCATACCACCCTTCTATAACAAAACCATAATCAATTATAACATATTAAAGTAGTTTTGTCAAGAGGGTCTTGAAATAAAACTGTAACATTGCTGAAACAATTCAGAAAAATACCCTATTTATCCTCTAGCTTTCATAGCTTTTTCTAATCTTTCAAGTAGCCTTTCCTTGCCCAATAAGTAAATAATACTTGAAAGGTCGGGTCCATGAAGAGTGAAAGAAATTGCTGCCCTTGTAGGCATAAATAAAGACTTTCCTTTTACACCGCTTTCCTGCCCTACTTTTTTCATTACTGACTTTGAAAACTCTTCTGTAACTTCATCTACAGATTCCAACTCCTTCTTTAAAGCCTCATAAATCTTTGGAAAATCTTCTGAATTTAAAGCTTCAACTGCATCTTCTTCAGTAACTTCTAAATCTCTAAACATAAATTCCATTTTTTGGGGGAATTCCTTTAAGGTATCTGTTCCCTCTTTTGTAATATCAATTAACCTTTCCATCCATTCCTTATTCTCTGCGATAAATTTACTATCTACAAGGTCTGCTTCTATAAGGTATGGCTCAATTAATGGCAGAAGTTCACTGGATGGCTTTTCTTTAATATAGTGGGCATTGACCCAGTTAAGCTTATCGTAGTCAAAAACTCCACCTGTCTTAGCAACCCTTTCAAAGGAAAAACTTTCTATCATTTTATCAATGGGCATTATTTCTTCATTATCTTCTGGAGACCAGCCTATTAACAATAAAAAATTAATTAAAGCCTCTGGCAAGTAGCCATTCTTCTTAAAGTCCTCTACAGCCACATCTCCTTCTCTTTTGGAGAGCTTCTTCCTGTCTGCATTTAATACGGTTGGAAGATGGACATAGGTTGGAATGTCCCAGCCAAGTGCCTCATATAAATAAACATGCTTAGGAGTAGAAGAAAGCCATTCTTCCCCCCTTACAATATGAGTAATCCCCATCAAATGGTCATCAATAACAACAGCCATGTGGTAGGTAGGGAAACCGTCTGATTTAATTAGAACTTGGTCGTCAATGTCATTTGTATTAATGGAAACATTTCCCCTTACTAGGTCATTGAATTTAATGTCCTTATTATGTGGAAGTTTCAACCTTATAACATATTCTTCTCCATTGGCAATCCTTTCCCTTGCCTCTTCTAAGGAAACTCCCCTGCAAAGTCCATCATACTTAGGAACCTCGCCACGAATTCTTTGACCTTCTCTCAGGTCATCTAACCTTTCCTTGCTACAAAAACAATGGTAAGCAATTCCTTTTTCCAGTAGAGTATCTATATATTGTCTATAAATTTCAGTTCTTTCTGACTGGATATATGGACCGTAATCGCCTTTTTGGACAATTTTTCCACCATCTAAAAAGACACCTTCATCATATTCTATACCGGACCACTCCAAAGCCTTAATGAGGTTTTCAATTGCCCCTTCAACAAAACGAGTCCTGTCAGTATCTTCAATCCTTAAAATAAACTTACCGTTCATCTTCCTTGCATAAAGGTAATTATATAAAGCTGTTCTAAGTCCACCCACATGGAGATAACCTGTTGGACTTGGAGCAAACCTAAGTCTAATCTCTTTCATAGCTACACCCTTTCAAAATATATTCTAGTTCAAACTTTGCACATTGTCATTGCGAGGAAAACTTTAGCCCAAAGCAATCTAAATGACTTCAATATCTCTCATCAAATAAATAAAAAATAAAAGTGGCTCACCAAGCCTTGCTCGAAATGATGATTAAATTTTTAACTGCACAATTTGAGTATTCTAATAAGTATTATTATATATTTTAAGTTATTAAATGTCAATTATCTCTATTTTCAAGTTTAATATCCCCCGATAAAGTTTTTGCGTTAATTGTACCTTTGCCATATTTTTTTGTATAACTTTTCCCAAGTTCAACGGAGTCCATATATACATTTCCTGATTTACTTTCCAAATAAAGCGAAGCAATATTCTCTATTATATTAATATCAATATTTCCGCTGGCGGAATCTATTTCTACCTCTTCAATATCTTTTACGGTAATTGCACTTTCCCCTGATATGGTACCAATATCTAATTTACCAACACTTCTTTTTGCAATAACTTCTACATTGCCCGAAGTAGTTTCAAGTTTAATTTCCTTAACATCATATACATTAACTGATAAATTTCCTGAAATAGTATTACTGTCAACTTTTTCTGCTATTTGAGTATTAATCTCAACCTGACCAGATACTGTTTCTATTTCTATCTCTTCAACCTCCTCTAAAGGTCTATCTAAATTAATTGATACATTTCCGGATACTGTCTTTATTGAATAATCTAACGGACTTAATTTTGGAATATAAATTATCAATACGCCACTAGCTTTATCTATAAATGGACTAGATTTCTTTGTTTTAATTTTTATTATGTCACCACTTTTCTCATTTATGATTTTCTCTCCATACGCTTGATGTGAAAAATGAATTTTACCATCATTATATATATCATCTTCTATTATTTTTACACTTGTAGTTACTGACTCTATTTCTATTTCTTCTATTCCACTCGTATCATATTCAAATTCATCTTTGAAAAATTGTTTAATATCATTTCCTTTTTTACCAAAAAAAACTAAAAGATTCCAATTAAACCTATCCCATTCTTCAAAAGTATTAAAATCTTGTAACTCAAAAATGTCCTTTGAAAAATGAAAACCATTATCATCATAATACATTGAATATTTCAAAACATCGGGTTCTAGTATAAAGCCACATATAATTAATAATATCCCTATAATTATCATTACAGAAAAAACTTTTATTATTTTAGATTTGTTCATCAATATCCCCCCACTACTGACCTTTTTATTCCATTAAAAATAGAACCAGTTAAGTAAAACATCTTTTTTGTAAGCCATATTAAGAAATTTATTAAAACTCCTCCTAATCCTATTAAGCATAAAGCCATCCCAAAATAGAATAAAAATGGTCCAACACCTATGGTTGTTAACTTAAATAATGAAATTCCAGCTACACTTATTCCACTTATAATTACTGCTCCTGCAGTTACGAAAAAAGAAATTAAAACTGCATATAGAGATATTAATATGGGCAGCCCTGCCATAACCATTACAAATATCCAAAAGACCAGTGCTGGGATAGAAAACTTTTCTTTTCTTCCTTCTTCATTATAATAAGAATCATTATCTACTTCGTCAGATACGACTCTTTCATATCTAAAGAAATTAGGACTAACTCCATATTCCTTGGCAATTTCCACTGGACTTCCAAGCTCTTCCGATATTTCTTCCTCCGTTTTTCCCTTTGAAATTCCCACATCAAAATGCTCTCTATAATCCCTTATAATATCCTCTATTTCATCTTGAGGAAGAGAGGATAAACATTTTCTTAATGTATTTAAATAACCTACCTTATTCATTGACTGTCCCCCCTACCAATTGATTTACATTATCTACGAAAGAAAACCATTCTTCCTTCAATTCTTCATATGTTTCTTCACCCTTAGCCGTGAGCCTGTAATACTTTCTTGCCGGCCCTCCCGTTGACTCTTCCAAATAAGTTTCCACATATCCTTCTTTATCAAACCTCCTTAATAATGGATAGATAGTTCCTTCCGATATTGTAATATATTCAGATATATGGTCAACTATCTCATAACCGTAAAAATCTCTTCTTGTAAGCATGGACAAGACACACAACTCAAGAACTCCCTTTTTAAATTGAATGTTCGTAGTAATCACCCCTTTCATGAGAACATTATAACATCCACTACCTTTTATTGCAAGATAGTATTAGAAAAAAAGTATTAAATTTTTATTAAGACTCCTTTTGCATAAATATTTTTATCATGGGTAAAAAAGATTTGGAGGTGGACTATGAGAAGAAAAGATAGAGAAATGCCAAGAGAATTTGGATTAGAAGTAATAGATAAGTCCCAGTATGGAGTTCTGTCAATACTTAATAAAGGACTTCCCTACCAGGTACCTTTGTCCATAGTAAGAGATGGAGAGTCCCTTTACTTTCACTCAGCCAAGGCTGGTGAAAAGATTGAAACCTTTAAAGAAAGTAAAGATGTGTCAGTAACTTTTGTTGGAAAGGTAGAAGTCCCCCATCTTTTTACTGGTTCGGAAGTTATGGAATTGAAAAAGGAAGGAAAAATAGGCGAAATAATCTCAAAGGTCTACACAACAGAATTTGAGTCTGCCATTGTTAAGGGAAAAGTTTTTAAGGTTGAGGATGAAGAGGAAAGGAAAAAAGCATTAAAGTTAATTTGCGATAAGTATGTTCCTGAAATGGACTTTGTCTTTGAAGATGCTTTTGAAAAGAGTAAAGCTGCAGTAGAGATATTTAGAATTGATATGGAAGAAATTACTGCAAAAAGAAAAAAATTTGGTCCAGATAAAAAGGAAATTAAAAGTAAATAAAAAAAGAGAGATTGTCCAATACGGCAATCTCTTTTTTAAAAAAATCGGGGTGAGAAGACTTGAACTCCCGGCCCCATGGTCCCAAACCACGTGCGCTACCAACTGCGCTACACCCCGATACAACAGGAGTTATTATAACCCCTATTTTAAAGGTTTTCAAGAGTTAAATTTGGTCATATTTTACTTTTTACTCGCTATTTGTCTATTATTGTACATTTTGAATTGTTTTTCGTAATTTTACATTTATCTTAAAATTTTTCATAATTTTCACATATAAGACTTGTTTTCAAAAAGTAATGAAATTTGTGTAATTTCTTTATAAATTATTAATAATTTATGTAAGAAATTGTGATACAATAAAAAATGCAATTGAAAGGAGTTTGACTATGGATGATTTTATAGTCCTAAAGGATGTTAAAAAAATATATCGTATGGGCGAAGAAAGAGTATATGCCTTAAATGGTGTGTCTTTAAATATAAAAAAGGAAGAATTTGTATGTTTACTTGGTCCTTCAGGGTCAGGAAAGTCAACCCTGTTAAATATGATGGCAGGTTTAGAAAAGCCTACAAAGGGCGAAATTTGGATTGGAGGAAAACCAATACATAAAATGAACGAGGAGAGTGTTACAAAGTTTCGACAACTAAATGTTGGTTTTGTATTCCAGTCCTATAATTTAATTCCAACCCTGACTGCCGCAGAAAATGTTAGNCTTGGTTTAATCTTCAGGGGTGTGCCTAAGAAAAAGAGAGACCAAATGGCAAAAAAGATACTCACAGAGGTTGGGCTTGGAGATAGGCTTAACCATAAACCTCATGAAATGAGCGGCGGTCAGCAACAAAGGGTAAGTATTGCAAGGGCCTTTGTAGACAAGCCTAAAATAGTTTTTGCAGACGAACCAACGGGTAATCTTGACACCAAAACAACAAAGGAAATAATGGATATGATTACATCAATGGCTAAAGAGTTTAAGCAGACCCTTATCATAGTAACCCATAATGTTGAACTGGCAGTTTATGCAAATAAAATTATACACCTGCTGGATGGAAAAGTTGAAAATATAGAAATAAATGAAAATCTAGAAATATTGGAGGAAAAATAAAAAAATGAAAAATAAACTTATTATTATATTGTTAGTTATACTATTAATTAATCCTGCTTCTTTTGCAGCGGGTGCTAACCAACCAACTGAGAGCTTTCAAAGACTGGCTAGATTAACTGCCACAGGAGAAACCATGTATGAGGGTAAGCCCGGAGATACTATAGCAGTAAGATTTGACCTTAATAATATAGGAAATACTGAAGCTTACAATATTAATGCAATTATTTCACCTGCAGCTGACGGTAGTGTTTATCCGTCTATAAGAACATCTAAGATAGTGCCTTATATTATTCCCGGAATGTCTACCCAACAAGCCAGCTTCAATATTACAATTGATGAAAATGCTGAATCAGGTTTAAAGACCCTTCCAATTAAGTTTGAATATATGTCTGCCGGTCAACAAAATGAAAATCCTAATACGGTTAATTTTGATATAATTGTTAAAATAAATAAGCCAAAGGTTGAGGCAGGAAATATTTTTACAACTGATGTTTCATTTTATCCTTCAAATGAGGTATTGCCGGGTGAAAGTTTCGTAATAACCTATAAGGTTGAAAATGTAGGTGAAACTACAATTTATGACATAAAAACTGACCTCACCGGCTTAAAAGAAAATAATGTTACAATGACTCAAGGTTTAAGTTCACAATCTATTGTTTCCCTTGCTCCCGGTGAAAGTAAGACTATAAGTTATTATTTAAAGGCCGAAGATAATGCAAAAGCTGGAACAAGAGAGTTTAAATATAGTTTAAATTTCTTAAAGGATATTACTCCCCAAAGTCAAACAAGTTCGGTCTATTTTTCCATAAAGCAAGCTGCTTCCATGGCATCAAATCTTGTAATTGAAAATCTTGAATACCCAAAGGGTACCATGGGGCTAAACCAAACTGCAACTGTAAAGTTTTCAATCAGAAACCAAGGTATGAGCCCTGCAAGAAATATCACAATAAAGGCTGAACCTATTGACCAAGGAGGTCTTGTGTCAAGGACTGTAAGTACACATAAGTTGAACTCCTTGCTTCCAACAGAAATTGCTTATTATGAATTCCAATTCTTTACTACTGAGGGTACCATGACGAAGAACTACCCTATACAAATAAGTGTTTCTTCTATGGAAGACCCGATGGACCCTGAAACTAAGCAAGAAACAAGTCAATTTATTGGTATCTTTGTAAAGGGAAAAGAAGAAGGTGGAGATGATGGACCAAAGTCAACTCCAAAGCTTATAATTGATAAGTATGAGTTTGAACCTCAAATGATTGAAGCAGGCAGCAATTTTAATATGAAGTTATCTTTTTATAATACTAACTCAAGCAAGGCTGTTAAAAACATAAAAATCTTCCTAACTTCAGAACCGGGAGCAACAACAAATGCACAAGAAGCCTCCTCTTCTTCTGTGTTTACACCGGTGGGTAGCTCCAACACCTTCTATATTGACTCCATTCCTCCTAAGGGCAGAGTCGAAAAGGAATTGACTATGTTCACAATACCTGAAGCTTTAGCAAAGACCCATGTTATAACTGCAAACTTAGAGTATGAGGACTCACAAGCTAACCCTTACACTTCTAAGGAGTTAATAGGTGTCCCAGTAGTGCAACAAGCTAAACTAAGTACATCTGAACTTCAATACCAACAAACAGGCTTTGTTGGAGATGAAATCCCAATTTCAACCCAGTTTTATAATACCGGAAAGGTAACACTTTATAATATGATGGTTAAACTAGAAGGAGACTTTAATACTAGGAGTGGAGAATACTTTGTCGGAAACTTCCAAAGTGGTGCAACAGAAAGGTTTGATGGTTCAATTATTGCAGATAAACCTGGAGATTTAACAGGAAATTTAGTCTTTACCTATGAAGACTCTACAGGTGAAAGCCATAGGGTAGAACAAGAAATAAAAATTACCATTGAAGAACAACAATTTGACCCTATGCAACAATATGATGAATATGGTTATCCTATAGAATTCGGTCCTGACGGAATGCCTATTATGCCGGAAAAAAATAAAGGACCTTCAATGCCTTTGATTATTGGGGGACTTATAGCGGCAGCTGTAATAGCAGGCATTGTGATAAAAAAGAGAAAGAAGAAAAAAGAAGAAGAATTTCTTACAATAGATGATGAAGATGAGGATTTGAAAATCGATGAATAAATTTGATTTAATCGGCATTGGAATTAAAAATCTCTGGAGACGGAAACTCAGAACTTCGCTTACCATCTTAGGTGTTGTTATTGGAGCTTCTGCTATTATTATCATGATGAGCCTAGGGCTTGGTCTTGAAAAGACCTTTACTGAACAACTTATGGGTATGGAAGACCTTACATCTGTACAAGTTAGAGCTCCCTTTAATCATTCTGATAGTGGTAATGTTTCAAGAAGTAAAGCAATAGTTCTTGACGATAAATCAATAAAAGAGATAAAAAAAATACAACATGTTGCT
>JGI24712J26585_10002311_pt1 | contig 15678 bp, 14 predicted proteins | sample BioPla3DNA2_FD_26585 | JGI IMG/M metagenome (IMG submission 26585) | reverse complement strand
CCACATCCCGCCAGTATTGCGGCTCGGAGGTAAACTGGTCACAGGCGACTATCGCCCACTTTTCAAAGCCGTTTTTCGGTATAAGAATATCCGCAGGCAAAAAAGGAACTGTTTTCCGGTCGTTGCTGTATGTGTTCATATCAAATTACCTTATTTTAGTTTATTATATATATTATACCGCAAATAAAACAAAAAATCAACGAAAATCATCGTAAAAAACGACGAAATTCGCTGATTTTAATGTTTTGTATTAAATTTATTTTATAAAACCAATTAAATAGCGTTTTTTGATATCAAATCAAGTCCTTCGCCGAGCTGACCGTTCAATAATAAAGACGAAGTTTTATTAATAAGTCCGATTCGGTATTGACCGTTTTTCTGGCGGTCCACCCTTGCGACATTATACCTTTCACCTTCATAATAAATCTGAACATAAACAGATTTATTGAACATAGAGGAGCTGGCGCGCAGTTTTTTAATCAGTTCGTTGTTAAGAACCAATTCTTCAAGAAACAATACCTCAACTTCTATATTGTTTTTACGCCTTGTCATTTCGGATATTGTCAGTAAATTGTGGGGAACTTTCGTTCTCATTGTATACTGCCTTTCTCACCGGTTCAAAGAACAGGTTCACAGAACAAATCATTAATACAGAAAATAAGGTTCAAATCCTGTATTGCGTTAAATATGGATTTCGAGTTAATTACGGCGTAACTGTCCGATACAACGGCGAGCCGACACGAAAATCAGTATTTTAAAACTTAACATCATAGAACAACTGCTGTATGTATTATACTATATATTTGTCATATTGTCAATAGATTTTGAGTATGTTGTTGTATCCGAAGAGCCCGGCTTGTTTTTTTGTGCTATTCAAACCATTGCGGCATATTTATAGACTGCCCGCAGAGCTCACGCGGGAGGCAGAAGATAAATTTACATTTTGGCAAAGCTTGTTCAAAATGTTAACTCATATCGATTTCATCGGTATCCGGTGTCTTTTCCGATAAGTCAGTTGTTTCCGATTTTTCCGTTGTTTCGATCAACTCGGTTTGAGCTCTGCCGTTGTCTATGCGCTGTGTTCCGTCGCTGTCTGTTGTCACATAATACTTTGCCTGGGTGGTAAAGAGAGTGTAGTATTCTCCCTCGTTTGCCATAAGTTCCCTGTGATTGCCGAGTTCGACAACTTCGCCGTCCTTTAAGACGATTATCTTATCTGCCACGGTTGCGGAGGAAAGACGATGAGAGACGAAAATAGTCATCTTGTCTTCGCGGAGACGGTCGAATTGATTATATACCTCCTGCTCGGCAAGAGCGTCAAGCGAAGCCGTTGGCTCATCAAGAATTACGATATCCGAATCACCGTAAAAAGCCCTGGCAATCGAGAGTTTCTGCCACATGCCGATAGAAAGCTCGATTCCGTTTTCTTCAAAGTAACGCATTAGCGGGGTATTGTAACCGTCGGGAAGCGCCTGTATAAACTCATCGGCGGAGCTGTGCCGGGCGGCTTTTTCGATTTCTTCCTGAACGATCGGTTTATCAATATCTCCGAATGCGATATTTTGCTTTACGCTAAAAGCATATTTCCCGAAATCCTGGAAGATTATCCCGAATATCGAATACAGATCCTGAACATCGTAATTTCGGATATCTTCTCCGTCAAGCAGTATTACGCCTTCCGTCGGGTCGTAGAGCCGCGTAAGCAGTTTTAATAGAGTGGTCTTGCCGGCGCCGTTAAGACCGACCAAAACTATCGTTTCTCCCGCTTCAAGTTTGACGTTTATGTTCTTGAGCACATCCCGTTCGGTTCCGGGATAACGGAAGCTGACATTGAGAAATTCAATCTCGTGAGGAGCGTGACGCTTTACCTTGAGCGGGGATTCGATGAGTGGAATTATCCGCTGTTCTTCGTCCATGAAGGCAATTAAATTGTCGATAAACAGAGTACCTTCGAAAATCGAAGCTGTCGTATTGATAAGAGATGAAATCCCGCCTGAAATACTTGACAGAGCGCCGGTATAAAGGGAATAATCACCGACCTCGATCTGTCCCGCAACGACCTTACCGGCTATAAATATATAAAGCAGGAAATTTACAACGGACGAAACCACTTCAAGTCCAATATGCCAAGAACCTTCCTCGATATAAAGCTTTTTCAACCCGGCAAAATACTTACCGAAAACTTCAACATAGCTTTCAATAAAGAGATCGGAAAGATTGAATATTCTTACCTCTTTCACCAGATCCTTGTTGGTCATCAGATTCGAATAGTAGAACATCTGACGGCGTTCTTTAGAGCGGTGTCGGATGTAGTTGACATTCTTGCGTCGATAAATAAAATTGATTATAGCCGAAGGAATCGAAAGCGCAATAATTATAAGCGGAGCATACGGTGAGATTCCCCAGAGTATCACTATAAAGCTGACCATCGAAATTACGGTGCTCATGATGGAGAATGTAGACTCGAGAATTTGAATCGGCCGGTGTCCGGCTTCGTTATTGGCGTTTTCGAGTCTTGAATAGAATTCCGGATCATCGAAGCTGGCAAGATCAATTGTTCGCGCCTTGTCCATTATCATCCGCTTGATATGCTGAACGACAAGTTCACCGTAAATCCTCGTCACGATACGGTTAATGTTCCTGACAAGATTGTTGACGAAGGAGTGTATGAACCTCAACAGCAGAAGCTTCATGATAACTTCCATGCCGACTTCTCCGATGTAAGCGGCGGCAAGCGAGTTGAGAAGCGCAGCGTTGATATAAGCGGATATTACCGGCATTACTCCGTTGAATATCGCCATGAATAACATGACGAAAAGAATCCAGGGCCGCGTTCCCCATACCAGTCGGAAAACATAAAATAGACGAAAGAAAAAACTCGACAGCAGCTTTTTAAGAAATATCGGTACTTCTTTAATTGAGTTCGGTTTGATTTTCTCCAGCTCATCGCGGGCGGAATTGAAACGCCTTCCCGGGCCGGGTCTGTTAGGTCCACCTGGTCCCATAACTGCCTCCTGTTAGTTTATAATCTAACTAATATTATACTCCTTGAATATTAATACAGTTTGGAATATTCATAAACATTAAAACATTGGAACTCATTTAACTGAGTTCCAATAAATTAAGAATAATGATTTTATAACTTTTATTTTCTTTTCCAGAGAGAGTAATAGAATCCGTCGCAGCCGTCGGTGTTTGGGAAAAGTGTCCGCGAGGAGATGTATTCAAATTCCGGATGGCTTTTTGTAAATCGATTGGCAACCCCTTCGTTTTCATCAGGCACAAGAGTACAGGTTGAATACATAATTATACCGCCGGATTTCACATAATTTGAGCAGTTTTCAAGAATGGCGTATTGTTTTTCCGGCAGCTCTTTTATCTGCTCTCTATCCTTATATCTTATATCCGGCTTTTTTGCTATTACGCCGAGACCGGAGCAGGGAACATCGCATAAAACACGGTCAAACATCTTCTTTTTAAACCTTTTATCCGGCTTTGAGCTGTCAGATAAAACAGGCTCTATGATAGTTATGCCAAGCGCTTCGGCGCCGGAGAAAATAAGAGCCGGTTTGTTTTTATGTATATCGCATGAGACGACTTTGCCTTCGTTATTCATCCGCAGAGCCGAATAAAAGCTTTTCCCGCCCGGAGCGGCGCAGGCATCGAGTATGCTTTCCCCGGTTTCCGCTCCGAAAGCTTCCGAGGCTATCTGAGACGCCCTGTCCTGAACGAAGAATTCCCCGGGATATTTATCCGTGAGAAAGATGTATGAAGCGTCGGTCGTTATAGAATAAGGTGTATCTGTATGCAAATCAGCCTTGAATCCTTCCGTTGCTATTTTATCTTTCAGAGATTCAGCGGTCGTTTTAAGGGTATTAACTCTCAGCGTCAGCGGAGGCGTTGAATTTGCGTATTCCATCAGAGCTTCGGCGTTGTCGGGATAACTTTCAAGCCATAGCCTGACAATCCATTCGGGTAGGGAATGGCGTACAGAAAGCGCAAAAACCCGATCATGATCAATATCCGGCCACTTTAATTTGTCTCGACCTCGAAGCGCTGACCGCATAACGGCATTCACGAATCCGGAGACTGCAGCTCCCTTCGCGCAGAAGGTTTTCGCAAGCTCTACTGTCTCATTCACCGCGGCGTGATCGGGGATACGATCCATATAAAATAACTGATAAAAGCCCAGCCTTAAAACGGTAAGCACATCCCGGTCGAGCTTCTCCGGTTTTCTTGATGAAAACTGTCCGATAAGCCAATCGAGAGAAATTGCCCTGTCGGTAACTCCCATAACAAGAGCGGTGTAAAGCGCTTTGTCATCGTCCTTCAGGTTATATTTAGCTGCGGCGGTTTCGGTTTCGATATTCGCGTAGCCGTCGGTTTTAATCAACCGTATGAGTGAAAGAAATGCGGCTTCGCGCGCGGTATATTCTATTTTTGTTTTTAATGTTTTTCCCATAATAGCATTTATAAAGCCGCGTAAAAGATACGCGGCGTGTAGTTTATCTTTTTCTTCTGCCCGATCCGCTCACTATGGCAAGCAGTCTTATAAGCTGTGCTATCGAAACCGCAAGAGCGGCGACATATGTAAGCGCTGCGGCGCTCAAAACTTTTTTTGCTCCGACGAGCTCCTCATCCGTAAAACGTCCGCTTTCCGCTAGTGACTTCAGCGCGCGGTTTGACGCGTCAAACTCAACCGGAAGGGTTATAAGTTGAAAAAGCGCGGTCAAAGAAAACAAAGCGACACCGATAATGGCGAGATTTGTCCACCCAAGAACGAGTCCGATAAGTATCAACGGCCAGGAAATCTGCGAGCCTATTGTGGTTATCGGGATTATTGCAGATCTTATCTTAATCGGCAGATAACCGGTCGAATGTTGTATCGCGTGTCCGGCTTCGTGCGCGGCTACTCCTACGGACGCTTGTGTAGAGGAGTTATACACTTGGTCTGATAAATTAATCGTCTCCGACTTGGGGTTGTAATGGTCCGTCAGATTGCCGGAGACATGGTTTACAGGTATATAACCGAGACCGTTGGATTGAAGTATAAGCTCGGCGGAGTCGCGTCCGGACAAACCGGATTGAGTTTGTTTTTTCGAATATTTGGCGAAAACATATTTGACACGAAACTGCGCCCAAAGAGCAAACAGCAACGCAGGCAGAACCAGTATCAGGTAGTAGTAATCCATCCGCTTAAAATATCTCCTTCTTTTATCTGCCGACCGTTAACAAAAGCATCAGCGCTCATCCGGGCTTTCCCGGCGGGAATAAGTTCGGTAATTTTCAGTATACCATCGCCTGTTGCAACATCAATACCGCTTTTTGTGGAAATGACAGTTCCTGGGGCAGCAACGGATTTTTCATCAACGGCTGATGCAAGTGCGATTTTCAGCTGTCGCCCGTTATGTGAGCAAACGGCAAGCGGCTCCGGTGAAAGCGCTCGGATAATATTTGACAGCTTTCCGGCGGGCAGCGAAAAATCAAGCGAACAGTCAGACTTTTCTATTTTAGATGCGTAGCTTGATTTTGAATCGTCCTGTTTTATCGGCGTTATTTTTCCGGTAATCAGCCGGTCTATCGTTTCGACGAGAAGCTCGGCTCCGACTTCTGCCATTTTTAAAGTCAGTGTTCCGGAGTCATCATCGGGTGCAATCAAAACTTCTCTTGATAACAGCATATCTCCGGTATCAAGCCCTTCGTCCATCAGCATGGTTGTTATACCGGTGAAATTCTTTCCGTCCATAATAGCTCTCTGAATGGGTGCCGCTCCCCTATACTCGGGAAGCAGAGAGCCGTGAACATTTATACAGCCGTATTTCGGATAAGCTATCACTGCGGGAGGCAATATTTTTCCGTAAGCGGCGACAACTATGAGTTCCGGCGCCTCTGTGTTTAAGATTTCTGCGAATTTCTCATCTCTAAGAGTTGTCGGTTGATATACCTTTACTCCGAGTTCTTCGGCTTTGACTTTTACGGGCGGCGGCGTGAGTTTATGCCCACGGTTTTTCGGCTTATCCGGCTGAGTAACAACGGAGGTTATCGGAAATCCCCGCTTTGCGAGAGCGTCAAGCTGTATCTCGGCGAATTCGGGGGTGCCCATAAACATGATCCGGGAAAGTTTATTGCTCATCTTCGCCGCCTTCAACATCATCTACAATTTCTTGTGGATCTAAATCTCCGAACATAATATCCATAGCATCATCTTCATGAATCATTATAGCGTCATCAATAAACAGCTTACCTTCAAGGTGATCGAGTTCATGACATATAGCACGGGCAAGCAGATCGGAGCCGGAGAGTGTCTGCTCTTCTCCGTCGAGATCGGTATATTTGACCGTTACCGTCTCGGGTCGATCGGTTATCCCCCATTCTCCGGGTACCGAAAGGCATCCCTCAACATTGCGCTGCCTGCCGCATCGCTCGGTTATTTCGGGATTAATCAATACATATGTCTCTTCTTCCTCGGTTTCTATAACAACCATCCGGCGGAGCACTCCGACCTGAGGAGCGGCAAGCCCGGCTCCTTCCGCTTCATGCATCGTTTCGATCATATCGGCGGCAAGGATTCTGATCCTGTCGGTGATTTTGTCGATAGGACGACTTGTTTTTCTAAGGGCGGGATCGCCGACCTTTATTATATTAAGAATTGCCATGATGAATTCACCTCTGTTTACCGATCATCAGTTCGGGTTTATATCGAGCGAAGCCGTAACAAGTTTATAAGCCTGTTCGTTCATCATACTCATGATCGAATTTAAAAACTTCCTCGTACGGCGGTTTATACCGCATTTTATCATGAATTTCAGCCGGTATTTGTCGTTAACTTTGTATTGATAAGGCTCAAAGGGACCGGTGACGATTACGCTTACATCCTTGTAGCTTCCGATAAGCTGTGATTTTATATAGTCGTTTAGCGCGATTGCGGCGTTGTAAAGATGAGTTTCCTCATCGCCCGTCAATGTGAGCTGAGCTATGTCGCAGAAAGGAGGGAAGACGAGTGTTTTACGCAAAGCCGCCTCGTTTTTGTAAAAGGTTTGATAATCCTGCTTTGCGGCAAGCCGTATCACCGGATGGTCGGGAGAGTAGGTTTGAATGACCGCTCTGCCGGGCGTATCGCTTCGTCCGGCGCGGCCGATGACTTGTGTTAAAAGCGCGAAAGTCTCTTCGTTTGCTCTGTAGTCGTTTAGATAAAGCGACATATCCGCCGAAAGCACACCTACAAGGGTTACTCCCGGGAAATCATGTCCTTTTGTAACCATCTGAGTGCCGAGAAGTATATCAGCCTCGCGGTTTTTAAAAGCATTAAGTATTTCGTCGCAGGAAAATTTAGCTGATGTGGTGTCCGCGTCAAGACGCAGAACCCTCGCAGAGGGGAAGAGTTTTAAAAGCTCCTCCTCTACCTTTTGAGTGCCGTAGCCTTCGTACGAGAGATGCTCCCCGCCGCAGCCCGGGCATTTATCCGGAACAGCCGTACGGTAGCCGCACCAATGGCAGGAAAGATGTCCTTCTCCCTGCCTCGCCGAATGAAATGTCAGCGCGACAGAGCAGTGCGGACACATTATAACTTCCCCGCATAAAGGACAGCGCAGGAATCGGTTGTAACCGCGCCGGTTCAGGAATAATATCGCCTGTTCGCCTTTTTGCAGGTTTTTTTCGATTTCTTCGCGTAATATCGACCCGACAGGTCCGACAATACCGTTTCTTAAATCAACCCGTGAGTCGGCGATAATAACCTCCGGTAGTATTGCCCCGCCGTATCTGGTGTTCAACTCGACAAGGGTATAAGCGCCGGTTTCCGCTTTTCTGTATGCCTCAAGAGATGGAGTCGCTGAGGATAGCAGCATCAGCGCGTTGTGTTTAGCGCAGCGGTAGCGTGCGATCTCCCTTGCGTGATATCTCGGAGTCATGTCCGATTTATAAGTGTGCTCCTGCTCCTCGTCGATAACTATCATGCCGATTCGAGGGAAGGGAGCAAAGACCGCCGATCTTGTGCCGATACAGACATCAACCTCGCCCAAGGACATCCTCCGCCAGCTGTCGTATCTTTCCCCCGCCGATAACCCCGAGTGAAGCACCACAACCCGGTCTTTGTAATACGACCGGAAGAATGCGACAGCCTGAGGGGTAAGCGATATTTCCGGAACTAAAACAATAGCTGCCCGCCCGATGCCGTTTTCGTCGGGAGGGGAAGCGATAACTTCGTCTATAAGGCGTTTTATAACGCGGGTTTTCCCGCTGCCGGTGACTCCGTGCAGCAGCGCCGCCTTCGGCTCGCTTGTCCGGTAAAGAGCAATTATCTTATCGGCAGCCTGCTGCTGTTCCTGACTGAGCTGATTGTTGTCCGGAGCCGGCTCCGGTACCTGAGCGGAATAAGGATCCCTGTATAAGTCCTTTTTTTCTTCCTTTAAAAATCCGGCTTCGGTAAGATTTTTAAGCACCGATGCAGATGCGCCGGTTTCGCTTCGAAACTCGGCGGAAGTCATCGCGCTGTCGACACATTCAAGCAATGCCTCAAGCACCGCTGCCTGCCGTACTGCTCCGCGTCTTTTTACCTTTTCCAAATGCGCTTTTATTGTATCGGTGTCTTTTGCAAGGGAATAAAAGGTCTGATATCTGACTGCCGCGCTTCCGGCTATTTCGGTTTGACGTGTAATATAACCCTTTTTAACCATCTGCGGCAGTCTGCGATAGGCTTCGTCACCGCATTCGGTCTGAATCCGTTCCTTTGTGACAGGTCCCACCTTTGTCAGCAAATTATAAACCGATAGGGTCGCCAGATCCGAATCCATAGGCGGCGTCTGCGCGACTTCATAATATTCGGATATTGAAGAAAGGGCGGCTGATGGGACTACGGTACGGACTGCTTCTCCTATCGAGCAGAAAGTTGTTTCTTTAAGATATACGCAGAGAGCAAGCTGCTCGGGTGTAAGAGAGATTGAGTTTTCAACCGGACCATACAGTGTCTTGATTTTAAACTCCGGATAGTCTGTATGGTCGGAAACTTCCGTAACAAGCGCAATTTGGCGGCGATTACCGCCGCCAAATGGAACAACTACGAAGCCCCCGGCTATTATTGATTCGGTCAGAGGCTCCGGAATATAATAATCGTATGTCTTATCGAGGCTGTATGGCGCGTCAATAAGATTTACCCGCGCAACTGGCACAGGCAGCGGAGTAGTTTTTTTCCCCTTGTTTTTTCTGTAATAATCAGACATCATATGAACCGTCGTCGTCTAGCGCGCCGTCGATTCCAAGCGTATCGTCAATGCTGCTGTCGAGACTGTCATCATCTTCATAATCGTCGTCTGAATCGATGTCGTCGTCGATTGTGTTTTCAGCGGCGCTTTTTTCGGTTGCAGAAGAATTCTGAGCCCGACGCTTCATCTGTCTCTGAGCCTTCAGATCGAAAGCGGCGTCAATCGCGCTGTCTTCATCCTCTTCTTCAACGGGATCGTTTGCATGAGCTTCGGCAATGGCTTTTAGCTGGGCTCGGCGGGCGTCGTCTTCGCGCTGCTTGCGCTCGACGGCAAGGCGTTCCGCCTCTTCTTCTTTAAGCATTTCAAGATGCAGTTTTTCCGCCTGATATTCCATATCCAGCGACTCGTCGATTATCCGATAACTGCCCTTGTGAAGACGGTTTATAGCGGTTTTTACGGCTTTTTCGTCTCTGATTTCGCGCTTAATCATTGAAGCCAGAGATTTGTCGGTCTGTTTGTTTTCAAGCAGCTTTTCTGCGATAGCGCGCTGTTCGCAGTATTCGTCGGTTACCATTCTGGCGCATTTTGCTGTCGCTATTACAAGCATATAGCGGTTGTATTTGTTGGCGGTAAGCTCTTCAATAGGCGGATAAATCATAATATCTTGCTTCCTTGTTATTTATGTCTTTAGTTAATTATCAATTTAATTATCGTTTGCGTCGGGACAGCCGCTTCCCTCAGAATTCAGACTGTCAAGCAGCTCTTTGTAAAACTCGTTGTGTCGGGCGGTACGAAGACTGTCGGCATGGACAATACCGACTATTTCTTCGGCAGCTTTGGCGGCTTTGCCGCTGCTGTTTACAACAACATAATCAAATTCGTGAAAATAGGTTATTTCCTTTTTGGCTTCATCGAGCCTGATTTTCATATTCTCCGGATCCTCGGTTCCGCGGGTGCGCAGCCTGGTAATAAGATCGGAGAATTTGTCGGGAAGAAGACAGATAAGAATAGCGTGTGGGTAAAGCCGCTTTATCTGAAGCGCTCCGTTTACATCTATCTCCATTAGAATGTTTTTGCCCTCTTCAACACCTTTTTCAAGCTCTGAGCGGATAGTGCCGTAATAGTTGCCGCCGTATTCGGTGCGTTCGAGGATATCGCCCTCTTCAAAACGTTTATTGAAAGTGTCCCGGTCGCAAAACTCATATTTTTCATCATTGGGGTCTCGGTCGCGTCTCGGTCGTGTGGTCAGCGATTTTGACCTTGAAAAACCGTTGTATGTTTCTAAAATCAGTGAGACAACCGTGCCTTTTCCGACCCCGGATGGACCGGAAATCACGATAAGCTGGCCGCGGGGACAGTTTTCGCAACAATTCATACCGATGGCATCCTCTCAATTCGATAAAATAATAAAGCTTCCTGAAAAGCAGATTTCCGTTATACCTGAGCGTCCAAAGCTTCTTCATCCGGAAGCTCTTCGCCGGTTCCGTTCAGACGGGCGGAAACGGTATCAATCTTTACCGCGGAGAGAATAACATGCTCCGAGTCGGTGATAATAACCGTTCTGGTCTTTCGACCGCAGGTAGCGTCGATGACGCGGGCGGAATCCTTCGCTTCGGAGATCAGGCGTTTGACAGGCGACGAGTCGGGACTCATAAGCGCTACTATGCGCTCATCGCAGACGCGGTTTCCGAAGCCTATGTTTATAAATCTCATTTTATTCGATATTCTGTATCTGTTCGCGGATTTTTTCAAGCTCGTTTTTCATATCAACAACGATAGAAGTAATCTCAACATCGCTGCATTTTGAGCCGATCGTGTTTATCTCTCGGTTCATTTCCTGAACCAGGAAATCAAGCTTTCTTCCGCAGGGTTCGGCAGCGGCGAAAATCCCATCCATAGCTTTAAAGTGACTGTCAAGCCTTACAAGCTCTTCGTCTACCGATACTTTATCGGCGAATAGCGCGCATTCTGTAAGGATACGTTGGGAATCGAATTCCATTTCAAGGTCTTCAAGGACGGTGCGAAGTCGGGTTTCAAGTTTTGAGCGATAATCGCTGATACTCTTTTCAGAGAGCTCACAAACGAGGTTTTTCATGTCTAAAAGCCGGTCGCGCTTTGTCAGTATGTCGGTTTTAAGATTCTCGCCTTCGGCAAGTCTCGCGGCAATGAAAACATCAAGCGCTTCGTCAAGGGTAGCTCGCACTTCATCCCAGATTCGTTCGGTATCTTCGTCCGGCTTGTGAGTAAGAAAAAGGTCGCGGTTGGAAGCGACTGTCATGACGGATATATCATCGGTAAGCGAAAACTCATCTCGCAGTCTCTTTAACGCATCTATGTAACTTCTCGTATAAACATCGTCAAGTTTGACCTCGGTTCCGACGGTGCCTAATATATCAACATTTACTGAAACGTCAATTTTACCGCGGCTTATCTTCCGCGACTGGATATATGGCCGAATTTTTTCTTCAAGAAAACCGAAGAGCCGCGGCAGACGAGTCGAACAATCAAAATACCGGTTGTTGACGGAACGAATCTCAACCGTTATCACCTTATCGTCAAAAGTTTTCTGTGCGCGGCCGAAAGCAGTCATGCTTGCAGTCATTGCGTTTCCTCGTCAAATAATAATTGAGGTATTGTGTCATATGGCGAAAAGCCGGATTCACACAATTACCTACTATAAATTATAACTCAAAACCCCGAATTTGTCAACGGTATATTTTGAATATACTATGACTAATGAAACAAAGAAATATAATAATGGTGATCTAAAGACATTTATTTTCTTTGACAGCTGCCTCTTGACAAGTCAAGGCTTTGATGATATATTATTATTATTATTATTATCGGTTGATTTCTAAAAACGGCATTATTTATGAGACGGCGAAATTAACGCTAATTATATCCATATAGGTTTTATTTCTCGACTAAACAGCAAAGTTTTATAACGATTAATATAAAGGAGCTAAAAATGTCAAAATACGATATCGCCGCATATGTCTGGCCTTCTTATACCGGTGACGAACCGAGAGCACGGATTTTTTGGGAGGAGGGATACGGAGAATGGCAGACTGTCAAATCAGCCGTCGCAAAATACGAAGGACACCGATGGCCGCGAAAGCCGCTCTGGGGCTATCTAAACGAAGCGGATCCGTATGTAATGGAGATGCAGATATCAGCCGCAGCTGACCACGGAATAAACACTTTTATTTATGACTGGTATTGGTATGACGGCAGACCCTTCCTTGAACATTGTCTTAATAACGGATTTTTAAAAGCAAAAAACAACAGCCGTATGAAGTTCTATCTAATGTGGGCGAACCACGACGCTACCTCGTTGTGGCACAAGCCGACCGCCTCATGGGACGCGCCGGTGATCTGGGAGGGAAAAGTCAGCAATGCTGATTTCGATATAATATGCGATCGGATAATAAATAACTATTTCGTTCGCGACAATTATTATAAAATCAACGGCGAGCCGGTGCTTATGATTTATGATCTGCAAAATCTGATTAACAGCTTCGGGGATATTGACAATACCGCAAAAGCAATAGATCTTTTCCGCAAAAAAACGGTAAAAGCAGGACTGGACGGTCTTCATCTTCAACTCGCCAAATACAGTACATCTCACAATATTTTAAAGACAACCGCCGGAGAAGTTCTGCTTGACCGGGAAACATTCTCAAAGTTAGGATTTGCCAGCCTTACCAATTACCAATACTGTCACTTTCTTAATATGGACAGAGAGTATAGGGATATCGTCGCGGATGCGGTATCCGCATGGGATAAGTTCGCCGGACTTTATGACGCGCCGTATTTCCCGCATGTCTCTCTCGGCTGGGATACCAATCCGCGTTTTAAAATATTTGTTCCGGGAGTTGTAAAAAACAACACTCCAGAAGCGGTAAAAGAAGCGCTGCTTCTGGCAAAAGAATACATGGATAAACACAGAGATTCGCTCCCCGTTCCGCTTATCACGATTAACAGCTGGAACGAATGGACGGAGGCGAGTTACCTTCAGCCGGACGACGTTAACGGCTACGGATATCTTGAAGCGGTAAAATCAATCTTCAAATGAAAAAACCGCGGGTAAAAAATCCCGCGGTTTTAATAAAAATCAACAGTTAAACATCGCTAACTTTGGTTATAATTACATAACTTTTATTCTTGACAATTTGCAGGTTACATGGTATAATAACAATATCTGGTTAGTTGCGGCTAACCTTTGTGTCACACATAAAGTTAGCGAACTCTAATTGTAATTTACGGATGGAGTGAGAATGATGCCGTTAATATTCGGTGAACCCGGTAAAACCTATTTTATTAAAAAAGTTTCGGGAAATGACAGTTTACGCCGTCGTATTGAGGACATGGGTTTCTCTTGCGAAAGACCGGTAACGGTTGTTTCCAATAACTGCGCCGGTATGATAGTCAGGATAAAAGACACCCGGGTCGCGGTAAGCCGTGAACTTGCCGGGCGGATAATGATCTGAAAAGGAGCAGCGAAATGTCGGATACAAATTCTAAGTACAATTTTACCGGAATGACCCTGAGAGAAGTTCCGGTAGGTGAAACGGTTAAAGTAACAAAGGTTACGGGAGACGGCTCTTTAAAGCGCCGGTTAATGGACATGGGAATCACCAAAGGAGCTACCATTTTTGTTCGCAAGGTAGCACCTCTCGGCGATCCCGTCGAAATCACCGTTCGCGGATATGAGCTGACGGTGCGTCGCGAGGATGCTCAGATGGTTGAAGTCGAGCGAGGAGGAAGCAGCAATGAATGACAAGAAAATAACAATCGCGCTTGCCGGAAATCCGAACAGCGGCAAAACAACACTTTTTAACGCGCTGACCGGATTGAACCAGTATGTAGGCAACTGGCCCGGCGTTACGGTGGAAAAGAAAGAGGGAACGCTTAAAGGCTATTCGGATGTAATTATTCAGGACCTTCCCGGAATATATTCATTGTCACCGTATAGCCCCGAAGAGGTAATATCAAGAGAATATCTCGTAAATAACCGTCCTGACGCGATCATTAATATTATCGACGGCACAAACCTTGAGCGTAACCTTTATCTTACAACTCAGCTTTTAGAAATCGGCATACCGATGATCATCGCCGTCAATATGATGGATGTAGTCGAGAAGACCGGCGATAAAATAGATGTAATTTCACTGTCAAATAAGTTTGGCTGTGCAGTTGTAGAAATATCAGCTTTAAAAAAGAACGGAATCACCGAAGCCGCAGAAGCCGCTATTGCTGCGGCGAAGGGCGGTAAGGCTCCGTTGTATCACAAATATTCAAATCTTGTTGAAGAAGCGCTCGCTGATATCGAGCAAACCGCTCTTACAAACATTCCGGAAAGAAACCGGCGTTGGTATAGCATTAAGATTTTCGAGCGCGACGAAAAGGTGTTGGAAGCAGTCAAAATGTCGCAGGCAGTTTCCGAAAACATCGAAAACAAAATTAATGAAATTGAAACCGAACGAGACGATGACGCCGAGTCGATCATCACGGCTGAACGCTACGATTATATAAGCGGTCTTGTTAAAAAGTGCTTTGTTAAAAAGTCGAAAGAAGCGCTTTCAATTTCAGACAAGATAGACCTGGTGGTTACCAACCGCTGGCTGGCGCTTCCGATATTCGCCGCTGTCATGACGCTTGTCTACATCGTATCCGTCACAACTCTCGGAACTATTGTAACCGACTGGACAAACGACACTTTGTTCGGGGAATGGATACAACCCGCCGTCGGAACTTTGCTTGAAAACATCGGCGCCGCGGAATGGGTCATATCACTCGTTGTCGACGGCATCATCGGCGGCATCGCCGCTCCGCTCGGTTTTGTGCCTCAGATGGCTATAGTCTTCCTTTTCCTCTCTTTTCTTGAAGATGTCGGATATATGGCGCGTGTCGCGTTTATAATGGACAGAATATTCCGACGCTTCGGACTCTCCGGCAAATCATTCATCCCCTTCATGATAAGCTCCGGCTGCGCAGTTCCAGGAATTATGGCGACCCGAACCATAGAAAACGAAAAGGATCGCCGTATGACGATAATTACGACGGGCTTTATCCCCTGCGGCGCGAAGCTTCCCGTTATCGCCGCAATATCCGGCTTCCTTATGGGAGGAGCCTGGTGGATGGCGCCGCTTATGTATTTTGCCGGTATCGCAGCTGTTATAATCTCCGGCATAATTCTGAAAAAGACCAAAATGTTCGCAGGCGATCCGGCTCCTTTTGTAATGGAGCTTCCGCAGTACCATTTGCCGTCTGTTAAAGGCTTGCTGCTGCATGTCTGGGAGCGCCTCTGGGCATTTATCAAAAAAGCAGGAACCGTTCTGTTCCTCTGCTGCGCCGTCATGTGGTTCCTGTCAAGCTTTGGCGTTGACAACGGACGTTTCGGTCTTGTCGACCCGGAACTTTCGATAATGGCGGTTATCGGTTCTGCTTTAGCGTTTATTTTCAAGCCTCTCGGCTT
>JGI24712J26585_10002310_pt1 | contig 15686 bp, 19 predicted proteins | sample BioPla3DNA2_FD_26585 | JGI IMG/M metagenome (IMG submission 26585) | reverse complement strand
ATAGGCTTCAATCAATCTTGGGTTAACGAATTTTTCGCACCCGCGCTCTTTAAGCCATTTCCAGGTTTCTTTGAACAGATCGTCAGCGCCCAGTGGCTTACCATCTTTTTGTCTCGCGCTTAGGTAATCGCTGGGCGCGGGCATATCTTCTCCGTATAAATCAGCCGTATCGTCAAGGTCGCCCGCTTCAAGCATCGACTCGGGATGCAGTTCCGGGGCTGCTAAAACTTTTGCGGCCTTTCCGGCCGAGATTTTGTCAGCCAGGGGCTGCGGTTTGTCACCGGCGCGGACCCTGCGGCCACCCCTATTGGTTCCGTCTTTTGCCACAAGCCTTCACCTCCTTGCTGTGGCAGGGTTTAATCCCCCGTTTGAACCGTGATTTTTGTGCGCGAAGGGGGCCGCCCGTTCTCCGCAGCCAGGATTGTAAAGATTTTGACCCCCCCAACCAGGAAATCTTGCAATTTGTAATAACGTTGTAAAGCAATTCAGTATATTATATTGAATGATTGCAGATAATGCTTTATAATCAAGGTTAGAAAGGAGCTGATACGATGGCTAACACCACCAATTTAAACATCCGCATCGACGAGGAGTTAAAACGCCAGGCGGATGCCATTTTTTCAGAACTCGGGCTCAACATGTCCACGGCGATAAATATGTTTCTGCGCTATTCCGTCCGTTACGGCGGCATCCCTTTTGAGCTGCGCGTCGAAAAGCCTAACGCAGAAACTCTGGCGGCCATCGACGATGTCAACAACAACCGCAATATGAGCAAAACCTTTACCAGCGTCGATGACCTGATGGAGGACTTAAATGCTTAAGATCAGATACTCCAGCCGGTTTAAAAGAGATTTCAAAACTATTGTTAAGCGCGGCTATGATGTTAAGCTCTTCGAGGAGGTGCTGCGTTTCCTTGTTGAGGAGAAGCCTCTGCCTCCTAAATATCTTGACCATCCTCTGGCCGGCAGCTATGGCGGTCATCGTGAATGCCACATCACGCCGGATTGGCTGCTCATATATAAAATTGAAAAAGATATTCTAACCCTGACCCTTACACGTACAGGAACCCACAGCGATTTGTTCTGACTAAGATTTTATTTGCGGGAATAGTTTCATCCCCATCTCCCGCCCTCTTTGGCCGTAACCGCCGAGTGACAGGACTTGCACAGGCTCATCAGGTTCTCCGTCGCGTTGGTACCACCTTTGGACAGGGGTACAATATGATGCACTTCCTCCGCCGACGTCAGCCTGCCTTCCTTTTGGCACACCTCGCAGAGCGGGTGCTGGGCAAGAAACCTGTCACGGACGCGCTTCCAGCTCCTGCCGTAGCGTTTTTTCACGGCCGGGTCCCGCTGGTATTTCTCGTATCTTGCGGCTTCCTGTTTAGCGTGTTCCTCGCAGAATCTTCCGTCCGTCAGTTTCGGGCAGCCGGGGTGAGAACACGGCCGTTTGGGTTTAAATGGCATAATGCTTCACCTCAATTAGGCATAAAGAAAGCCCCCGCAGGTTTGTCCCGCGAAGGCTCTTGATACAGCTTTCGATACTATTATTATACATGGTCCTGGATCAAACACTCCCTCATAATTCCCTCATCTTTATCCGAACAGCATACTGCGCAGGTGATTCAGCGCATTGCTCCTCAGCCGCTCGATATGGCTTTCGCTGTAGCTGAGTTCACTCATCAGTCGGTAGGTTGCGCCGGACTTCTGGTTGTCGCCCATGTAGAATTCAGATAGGATGTGCTGCTCGGTATCAGTCAGGCTTGACCAGGCAGGCTCAAACCATGCCATATACTCTATCGCCTGGCTGTAGCGTTCCCGCAAGATGTCCAGCTTGTCAATCTGCGCCGCCAGTTTGTCGGCTCCAGCCTGCGGATTCCTTGCGGATGGCATCCTGGATAGCTTGGGGGTTCTGGGCGCAATCATTTTTTCGTATACACTCTTTATTTCCTCCGGAGTGTTGTTGATGATAAACCGCATATTGTTGTAGTCGCGGATGGCGGCAATCGTCGCCGCGTTCTTATTGATGTATTTCAGCGCAATCATATGACCGCCTCCTTTAAATTTGCTTTGACCGCGTCAATCAAAGCGGTCTGGGTCTTATCCTTTCTTTTCAAGGCACGCATCACATCTTCATCGATGGTGCCCTTGGTGATGATGTGGTGGATAACCACCGTATCCTTCTGGCCTTGCCGCCAGAGCCGGGCGTTGGTCTGCTGGTAGAGTTCAAGGCTCCAGGTAAGCCCGAACCAGACCAGGGTGGAGCCGCCCGCCTGCAAATTCAATCCGTGCCCGGCTGATGCCGGGTGAATTACTGCCAGTGGTATTTCTCCGTCATTCCACCGTTTTATAGAATCGGCGCTGTCCAACTTCTCAGCAGGGAAGCGGTTTAATATCCGCTCCAGGTCATGCTTAAACCAGTAAGCCACCAGTACCGGCTTGCCGTTGGAGGCTTCGATAATATCCTCCAAGGCGTCCAGCTTGTGGTCGTGAATCCTGGCGACTGAACCATCGTCGGCATAGACTGCACCGTTGGCCATCTGCAGTAGTTTGTTTGACAGCGCGGCGGCATTTAAGGCGTCAATTTCTCGGCCTTCTAGCGAAAGCACCAGATCCCGCTTCATGGTGTCATAGACTTTTTTCTCTTTGTCCGATAACCACACGGGGATCTCGTTTATTACACATTCCGGCAGCTTCAGGTAGTCTGTATTTTTCATGCTGATGGTTATATCCGATATGCGGCGGTAAATCTCATCCTCCGCTCCGGGCAGAGGCTTATATGAAAACACCATTTGCTGATTGCGCTTGTCCGGGACAAAGAAGCTGTTGCGGTAATGGGTGATAAAGCGACCAAGGCGCTGTCCCATATCGATGATGCCGATTTCGGCCCATAGATCCATCAATCCATTAGCTGAAGGTGTACCGGTAAGGCCGACTATCCTTTTGACTTTGGGCCGAACCTTGCGCAGGGCCTTGAAGCGTTTGGAAGTATGATCCTTGAAAGAACTCAGTTCATCGATTACTACCATATCGAAGTCGAAGGGAAGCCCGCTTTTATTAACCAGCCAGTCCACATTCTCCCGGTTGATGATATACACCTGCGCTCTCTTTAAAAGAGCAGCTTTCCGCTGGGCTTCATCACCAAGGGCGACTGAATAGGTGAGTCCATTCAGGTGATCCCATTTTTCGATTTCTGCTGGCCATGTGTCTCGCGCAACTCGAAGTGGGGCAATTACTAATACCTTGCGTATCAGGAAACTGTCCAATGTCAGGTCGAAGATAGCCGTTAAGGTAATAACACTCTTGCCAAGACCCATTTCAAGCAGAACAGCCGCGATTGGATGCTCAAGGATGAAATTGGTGGCAAAGGTTTGATAGTCATGAGGACTGTATTTCATCAAGTATCTCTCCAATCTGCTCAGGGCTGTCAATGCAGTAAACCCAAAACCCTAACGCTTCCAGTTGTCTTTTTCGCTTTTCCTGCAGGGGGCGAAGCCTTTTTCCCGGCGCTTTGAGTTCAACGAAGGCAAGCCTGCCGCCTGGAAGAAGCACCAGGCGGTCAGGCAGGCCGTCATAACTTGAACTTACGAATTTCGGCGCGATGCCTCCCATGTTTTTCACTGCTTTCACCAGCTTTTGTTCTATATGGTTTTCTTTCATTGACGTATTCCTCCCAGCATTCCTCAAAGGTTTCGAGACAGTCCGTGCAAGCGTTATTCCTTTCCAGATAGCCGCGTATCAGGTTATGCCAGCCGTTATATTTTCCGGGATATGTATTGCGTGGAAAGCTGTCATCGCCTTTCATATCATTGGCCAGGTCGCCTTTCGGTGAGCTTTCATTCAGGTAGTTCTTGATCATCCATGTGTAAAACTGCATTTCATTCACTCCATTCTTGGAACAACTGCCACAAGATTTCTTTACGCGCGCATATCGCGCGTAGGCGCATCGTATTTGTATATAAATTTGATAATTTTTTGTACTATATAGAAAATGTTGTTCCGTTGTTCCATTTTCACTTGTTTTGACCCTCAAAAAAGGGGTTAACGGGTGGAACAAGGGAACAAGTCTGAATCAGCCTGTTCACTTGTTCCAGAAGGTTGTTCCATCATTTGCGGATATACACTCGCTGCTTGCCGTATATGGGCTGCCGCTCTAGCTTATCGGATTTTTCCCAACCTCTGATGCGTGCCATAATCGCACTGATGGAATAACTGTCAGCTGGCTTAATATCTTCTTTAGCCTTGCCGAGGCATTCGCACCAGATCTCGATGTTGGAAACAGACTCACGTCTGACGCTGCCTTTCGGCTGCATAGGGCCGTCCGGGTCACTGATATACTCGCGTCTTGCATACACGTCCATAGAATCCCATGTCTCCGGAAGGAGTATATCGAGGTACCTTGTCACAAGGCCTTCGCGGTCATCCTGTTCCATAGCTGCAGACTGCTCATCCTTGGCATAGCTTTCTAGTTCCGGAGGTAGGTAGAGTTTTTCTCCCTGCTTGACGTAGTACATTGTCTCAGCCCAGATCTGCCCGACGTCATCCTTGGAAATATTCCAAGGTTTCAGCTTGCCAGTGCCGGGTGCCTTTATGGTCCAGAAGCGTCTATTTCCGGTGATGTCACGCAGGAATCCGTTTTCGGAATTGGTTGTGCCGAAGAAGATGCACTGCCTCGGATGCGGAGTGACCCTCCGACCGAAGGAAGCGCGGTATTTATCGTCCTGACGGGAGATGAAAGCCTTCACTTTATCAATGTCGGCCTTTTTCATACCGGCGAGCTCTCCGATTTCCAGAATCCAATAACCTTGTAGCTTTTCTGCGGCGGTCTTGTCATTCATATCGGAGAGGTTAAGGCTGTCAGAGTACCATTCACCGCCCAGCTTGGAGATAAAGGTGGATTTTCCGATTCCCTGCGGGCCGTTCAGTACGAGGATATAGTCAAACTTGATGCCCGGCTCGTAGATGCGCTTGATGGCGGCACACAGCACTTTCCGGGTTACGGCCCGGACGTACTTGTTGTCATCGGTTCCGAAATAGTCGATGAGTGCCGTTTCCACACGAGGCACACGATCCCATTCAGGTAAGCTGTCCAGGTATTCGCGGATCGGGTGATATGATCGGTCATCAGCCACCTTCGTAACTGCAATCTCATAGTTTCGCGCCGAGAAGGCTCCATAATGGCTGTCGACATAGCTAATCAGCTGGGCATCATCTGCATCCCGCCAGAATCTTGATGGATGCTGCCATGGCACTTCACCCTTAATCTCCAGGCTGTCGGAAAGCTGGTTGAACACGATCTCTTTTAGCGCCGGATCGTTTTCCAGAATCAAGGTGAGATTGCGGAGGGTGTTTTTCACCGTGCCGTTCTTCTCAAGCTCCAGCAGCTTTTGCCAGTCCGTATCTTCCACGGCAAATTCGGTCGATGCCTGCGCCCGGCGTTCTTCTGCTAATAGCAGCTTTACGCGCCCGTCTTTCACCGCCAGCTCCGTCATGGCCCTAAAGGAGGGCAGCTTATTTACCGGGGTATCTTCGGCAGACTTATCGTCAAGGCTTCGAAATTTATGAAGCCGTACCAGGTCAAACGCATTTAACAGTTTTCCGCAGACGGGGTCGGTGGCATGATGGCTATAAGCGAACACGCTGTCATAGATAACCACGCCCGCGCTGCTGTCAGCTGGTATATAGTCGTATCTTCCATTCATAGCGGACGGCTCATATACATCGGAGAGGAAGGTGTCGATTGCCTCCTCAACGGTATAGGCACGGTTGAACGCACCGATGATACCCGGCTTGGTAAGCGGATTACCGGCTTCGGCGACACCACTTCGCGCCACCTCGGATTGGCGGCTGGAGCGCGGCCATGTGGACTCGTCCTGCCAATCGTCATAGCGTGCAAGATATATATCCGGGTCAAGATTGCTGCCATCTTTTTTCTGAAACCAGAATTTACCGTTCATCGAAGTAGACGGCCAGTACATGAGCCGGTGGGCTTCATAAGTTGTATCATCGAACAGGTCAATTCCAATGTCCTTTGCTACCATCCGGGCTACCGCGGGGTATTCCGCCTCGCTTATATCTCTGGAAAGCGGGATAGCAAGACGGATGCGGGGCTTTTCCGGGGTGTGCTTATGGGTGGAGTAAGCGCAGCACTTAAAGCCGCACTTCATAATGACTTCATCCCAGACTCCCGGAGTGCCATAGTCCATGTCCAGAACAACCATCGAGCGGCAGAGGACAAAACCTTTTTTACGGCGGCCTGCCTTGAGGTGGCCGGCTACATAACCGCCCACATCCTTGATAGCATCCTGCTGGCCTTTTTTTAGCTTGCGGTATTCCTCCACGGTTTCCGTCGTGCGGACGGTGGAACTGACCCGGGTACAAAAATCATCCCAGGATATGTCGCTGTTCTTCCACTTTTTATCCAAACGGCTGTTGCCATATGAAATCTTCATCCTGAGACCTCCCTGCAGTCATCAGAAAAATATCTGATTGTGTATTTCTTTCGCTTGGCTCTCTCAATCTCAGCATTCATGCCAGGGGAGATATAGCTGCCAAACACCCAGACTTCCGCGCATTTTGCCATGAGTACATTGCCAAAGAATAACCCAAGGCTGCGTTCAGCCGGGTTACTGTCATCTAAAAACTGCGGATAAAGCAGGTGCGGTGTGAAAGGGATATATCCCATTTCGACCGCAAACCGGCTGTAGCGTCTTGCAGATTTGATGTTGTTTTCAATATTCCCGGAGTAGGGGGAACAGATATATACAAGGGGCCGGAAGGCTTTAGCGGCTTTTTCCTCTTGCTCTACAGCCGTCAAGGCTTCATAGGCGGTAGGGTCGTAGTAGCCTTCTGCATTGAATTTGTCGGTGTTCATAGCGTTACCTCGCTTTCAAGCCAGTTGTTCGAGCAGCTTCATTTTGTACCATTCAAGGTAGCGCTTGCGCTGTTCATAATCCGGGACAGATACCAGCAGGCCGATATCAACTTTCTGCAATATCTCAAGCAGACTGACTTGTTCAGCCGTCAGGTAAGGGCGGATACTGGTGCCTTTTTCAAGGCCATATGCCTGCCTGAACTGCTTGGCCGACATCCCAGTAACAATGCGGTTTATCATGTCGCACTCATTGCTGAAATGATACGGTTTGGGATTTTCATGCAGCAGCTTGATGTTTTCAGTTAACAAGGGGAAATCCTTGCGGGCGGCTACAAGAGTTTTGATGAACTGTTCCATCTCGTTAAAGCGCCTAATATACAGTTCCTTGAATCTCATTGCTTTACGGCCCGTATAACCCATAACCAGCATGGTAAAGCCATCGCGGGTCATCATGTAACACGGTTGTTTTTTGTTCTGTGAATTGGTGTAGGAGGATGGCTCAAAATTGAGCCGTACAAATTCTTCACTCAACCCAGATTTGGGGTCAGTTATTCTGGTAATGTCACGCAGGACATTTTTGTGTTCCTTTTTGAAGTACTGCGCTACATAAAGACTATCTACTCGCGCTGTGTCCTTGGTATCAACAAAAACACCGTACTTATCCTTTGGAATTAATTCTTTCATCTTTTGTCCTCCAATCTTTACAAAAGACAGGAATGGTAAAGTCCGCGCTCAGAGTTTTTGCAATTGGGGGTACTCCCTGTTTTAGGGAGTACCTACAATGCGTCGCTATCGCATTATGTGGTTTGGCATACCCAAGAATGGCGGCGCATTCCGTTGCTGGGAAATAGGCCCTGTCATTAATCATTAGCACACTTAATGTGCCGAATTCGCTGCTGTTGAAGATCTGTATTTTGTTATTCATGGCGAACCTCCAATCTTGACTTGCTGCATTCCGGGCAGTAAACCGAAGTACCATACAGATCACCCTCGCCATTGCTGAACAGTTCTGCCAGGTTGATTTCTACCTCACAACTGCAGCCGGGGCAGGTACAGAACACATTGTCATCATGGATTTCCACGGTGATTTCTACCGTGTCGCTGATTTTTTCTCTTACAAAGAACATATTTTTCAACCTCCCATCTTGAAGGCATCATTGCCTTCTACCATCCACAGGACAGGAGACACAGTTTTGAGTACTTTATATCAGTCCTTTTTATAGAAATCTGTTTCGTAACCGTCCGCCCGAAGTAAAAGACCTTTTGCCCAGGGTGGGGGTTGACTCATGACGGCGCATATGTCATCAACCGATACATCAACCGGGGCTTCAATGACAACCTCATCATGAACATGCATCACTATGTTGTAGCCCATGGCATCCAAATGGCGCATGGCATGGCTTAAAAGATCCCGGCTTATGGCCTGCACGATGTTTTCCACGAACTTTGGCCCATAGCTTTCAATCCGCTCCCACTTCTTGGCGCTGCCGACGCCTTCATAGGTGATACAGTCTGAGCCAAACCGGTTCTCGCCTATGCGCGGTTTCACATAGGAAAGGCGCCTGCCGGAGGGGAGCGTGATAAAGAGCATCCCTCTCTGATAAGAAAAGCGGATGCCATATGTTTCTGTGGTGGAACGCTCCTTGACCGCCGTTTTAGCGGCACGGTCAACATCCCACCAGAGTTTTACGATATTAGGATTGGCCTTTCGCCAGGCATCAACCAGGGGCTTTAGCTCGTCCTCAGTCAGCCCCATGTCCAGAGCCCCCATGGCGGCTAAAGCGCCGACTGAGCCGCCGTAGCCGCAGTTGTGGACAAGTTTGCCCGATACGGTAAAACGATGATGTTGTCCGGCATTTCGTATGTCATAAAGTCGAGCCTGGCACTGATTATTCTCCAGTTCTTTCGCTTTTCGAACACGGCCCTCACTGCATCCTGGATAATTTCGTCTCTGGTTAAGCCCAGGGACAACTTTCTTATTACCACACTTCTTGCATAAGGCCAGTACTCTTGGGAAAAATGGCTTAAAACCGTACACCTCTTGTTCCTGTTGTTCTCGGCATGCGTTACAAACTGAAGGTTTCCAGGTGCATAATCCATGTCGTTGTTGATTCGATCGATTTCCATTTCCCGGCTTGGAAGACCATAGATTTTTATCAGGAAGACCCCAGCCTCTGTCACACTCGAGAAGGCAAATTTTATCCCTCTCGCTCCATAGTTGTGATAACCTCCATCGTTTGGGTTCTCGCAACGCTGCTTTGCAACTGTGAGTCTCCTGTCGAGCCAAACTGGTATCTGCCTCGGCTGAGAGCAGCTCTGGCACCCTTTTGATTTGCCGCTTCTCAGGTTGTATAAGTCCTGCCACTGGATGTTTCCACAACCGGTACACTGCGTTAGCACATAACAATGGTTCCATTTCTTGCTCCATCTTTTCTCTGGACTGATAATTTTCACCCAGCCGTATTGCTCTCCGACCATCTCCGGTTTGTATGAGATGTGCGCCGCTGGAGGCGGCATCTCCAAATCGAACCGGCCACGATTGCCCTTCAATCCAGACAAGGTGGTCTGCTGTTGCCCGGAGTCCCTCATATTCAATCACCTCTTCTTTCCCGCGAAACACCACGCCGTCGTGGGCTACCCAGCTTTCTCCATCCCAAACGAGATGAGAAACCGTTACATCTTCAATGGGTACCAGGCCTTTATCCGTCAATACAAGCTGCCCTTCGGCGATACAGGCCAAATCTGCAACCTTTCCTTTTTGCCTGAGCGGGCTCTTTTTATTGATTTGCTCCGCCGGTACGCGGAACATTTTGCTTGCGGTAGCAATATACAAATCTTTCCTTGCTCCGTATGCCTCAAGCACCCACTTCTCACCCGCGAGCCAGGCCAGTACAACCCTCTCGATGGAGGCGAAGTCGGCCACGATGAACTTGCATTCCGCCTTCGGCACAAAAGCGGTGCGGATAAGTTCGGACAATACCTCCGGGATGGAGGGATAGAGCATTTCCAAAGCCGCCAGGTTACCGCAGCGCACCAAGCTTCTTGCCTCTGCCAAATCACTAATGTGCGTCTGGACTAGGTTGTGAAGCTGGATTAACCTGCCGGCCCATCGCCCAGTTCGATTAGCCCCGTAGAATCGGAACATCCCCCGGGCGCGCCCGTCGACGCAGACGACATTTTCCATAGCCGTATATTTCCTGACCGACGATTTGGCCAGCTGCTGGCGGAGCCTAAGAACCTCCTTAAGTTCCGGCGGAGCCTCCTTCAAAAGCGCATCTACCGCTTTTTTGCCCAGCGTATCGGTCTCAAGCCCCTGGCTGGAAAGCCAATTTTTCATCTGCATCACCGAATTGGGGTTCTCAAGTTCGGTCAGTTCCTGCATCAGGCGCATAAGCTCAGAGCGGGAATGTTCATCAAAGCGGATTGCCTTCCTGACAAAATCCATGTCCAGAGCCACACCACGGTCGTTAATCCTCTGGTCCAAGCAGTATTCCTCCCAAACTACCTCCGGCACGGGGAATTTGGCCAGTTTGGCTTGTATGGCCATTTCTGCTTCCACATCGCGCCGGTTGTAGGCCTTAAATCGCTCCCATTTGTACGGGGCATGCTCCGGCAGATTGCGGATTCTCCCGCCGTTGGCAGAGGTGGGCTTGCAGGGCTGGCAGAAATAACGGATAAGATCCTTGCCCTCGGTGAGTTTCTGTCTTTCTAAGCCTAAAACAGCGCCAGCTCCCTCCAGGGAGAGGGGCAGCCCCATGTATGCCGACCACACCATCGTGCAGCGCCAGGATTTTGGATCAAGATATTGACCTACGGGTAAACCTAACCACTTTGACAAGCAGATGCGTTCAAACTGAGCGTTGAAAGCCCATTTAAAAACCGTATCGTCTATCAGTGCGGTAAGGACCTCAGGCGGGAGCTGTTCTCCCGCCGTAAAGTCCACAACCTGAACAGCGCCTCCGTCAACGCTGTATCCAAACAGGAGGATTTCAAAATCCGGCGCCTCGCAGTAGCGGTAAATGCCCGATTTTGCCAAATCCACTGACGAGAAGGTTTCCAAATCCACGGATATTTGCTTTATGGACGCAGAGGGAGCGGCCTTTGCCCCCTCTGCGGTTATTTGCCCTATCCTCACGACAGGAAGTCCTCGTCGACGTCGGTAGCGAAATCGTCCTCAGCTCTGGACTTGCCGCCAAGAGGTTCACCATCACGAATTTTCTGCAGATTGTTCAGCCCGCAGGCAATTCCCCGGTTTCCGTTGCTGTTGAAGGCAAAGAAGTTGATACTCGCTCTGCCGTAGACTCCGCTGTAAACCTCGGAACGCTCAAGGATGGGCTGGCGGTCGGCATCAACGATGCCCGGCGCGGTTGACGAGTTGGCGTTAATGAAATATGAATTGGCATAGGCGGGATCATCAGGCCGTTCGGTATCGCCGTCACGCAGCGGTGTCTTGATAGCGGAAAGGGGAGGCACGGCTTTGCCGTTGCCTTTCAGCTTGGCTTCACCTTCGCGGTAGGCGGCTTCAATCGCGGCTTTGATTTTTGCAATGGTGCGGGTGTCGGACTTGGGGATGATGAGCGACACTGAAAACTTTGGAGTACCTCCGTTAATGGATTTAGCCTCCCAGACGTTGGCATAAGACCAGCGGGTATCGGGTCCGGTGATAACCTTCATAGGGTTGGTATTGACTTTGTTTGTGTTATTTGACATAAGATTTTCCTCCTAAAGTTGATTTAATTTGGCATATTCGCCATGAAATTTAATGGCTGCATTGTTGTAAGCGAGAGCTGCTTCTTGTTCGCTACTAAAACTGCCGATGTAATGGTAAGACCCAAATGCCTGAATACGAGCCATCCAGACTTTGTCTCTTTGGTGCCAATAAACACCCTTGTACTGCGAGCTAGTCTGCCTCTGCTGCTTTCGTTGATTGAAATGACTCTGGCTACTGGATACCAAACGCAGATTGAAGCGCCTGTTATCAAGACCGTTTCCGTCTGTATACTTGAAGAGCGGGATAGTCCGCATCATCCACAATGGCCTCATAGCCTTGTGTTAACCGTATCAGCTTCATTCAGTAGCCTCCTTGAAATCATCAGCCGCAGAGGTGATTGCTAATGCCGGGCGTTTATCGCTTTCCGGTACAAGCGTTGGTTTGCCTGGCGGTTTCTCAATAAGTCTGCCAAGCAATTCAGCAAATTTCTTTTTGCCTAGTAGTTTCTCTAAGGCCGTAACTCCGAGAATGCATTGTTCATAAGGGTTATAACCAGCCATGATGACCGCATTAGCTACATCTGATTCACTGGTGTACTTCCGGGTGGAGCGGCCTTCTACAACTTTGAACCCATCGAACTTCACACCCTTTAATGCCTGCTGTAGTGCAAACTCTTTGACATCTCCCGCCCAGCTCACAAGTCCATCAATCTTTGCGAGTATTGAGGCAATTTCGTCAATCCCAAGCAGAGCAGGTTCTTGAAAGTCATAGACGGCAATAGCCATGTTCGCTTTGGCCCGTTCACGACATTCAGCTTTAGCCCTGCAGAACATACACCATTCGCCGCAGTTAAATTCGCCGTCACCAGAGTAAGCGAGTTTGGCAGTTGGTTTCAGGACTTCCTCAGCCCATTGGTACAAGGATTCCTTGAACACCGTATGGGTGGACACGTTATCCCGCCGGGGTTGGTAGATGGTCATGGAAACTGTATCGATGTCGTAGATTCCATCGAAAATCTCCAAAGCTCCCAGCGCATACAGCTTCATTTGCGGGTTATCCTCTGCTTCTACCAGTACTCCTTGTCCGTGTTTATAATCCACGATGTGGAGTGTACCGTCCGCGATAACTAAACAGTCGCCGGTACCGAAGCCGCCCTCAACGTATTTGGAAAAGTCGAGCCGCTGTTCGATAAGAACAACCGGGTCGGCACAGCTTTGTTTGGCCATTTCAACCAGTTCGAGGATATAGGCGGCATAGCCGTTGGCGCAGTCCTCCATCTCCGCGTTGTAGAAAGAAAGGTCAGCGGTGGGGTCTTTGGCACGGATACCGAGTGCGACCTTCAGCTTGTACTCGCAGAGCATATGGGCCGACCTTCCTTCAGCGGCATATTCGCTGCCCTTGTCCTCATAATTCTCGCAGAGCCTAGCGGAAGGAGGACAGTTCAGCCACCTGTGAGAGGAGGAAGCGGAAAGGAGAGCGTGGCCCAGGCCAGCTTCTCTTGTGTCTACGGTACAATTGACCTTCTGTTTACTCATTTCCCAGCACCTCAGCTTCCGCAAGCAGTGCCGGATATTCCGCGGGATCGATTTCCGACAACTTCGCAGCGCCGTGCTTTTCCAGTAGGTCCCGAACTTTGGCGGTGTGACCGGCCCGGCTCTTTTCTGCAAGAACAGCTCTGACCGCTTCAAGGCTGATTGGCTTTTCATCCGGTGCAGGGACTTCCGCTTTCGGCTGATCCGTAGTATGGGCATCATCATTACCGCTAAACAAGTCAGCAAGCGACTCCGATATGCTGATAAGCGCTTCGCCGCAGCGCTTTAGCTCAGTGACCACAAGAGAAAGTTCACTCATCTTGCTCATCCGAGTTTCCTCCTTCCGCCCTTTTTCTGGCCTGCCGTGAAAGCATCGTTAGCTTCCGGGCAAGGCGTTTTGACACCACACTGATTGCCGTGAGGACATCCGCTAATTCCTCATCCATCTCACGGTCACGGATTTCGGTGTCGGTTTGTTTTGCTTGTGTCTCCATTTTTGAACCTCCGTTCCGAGGGTACTTTTACTTCCCTCACCATCCACAGGACAAAAGTTGGAAAGTTGAGTACCGGTTGAAAAAACTTTTATGGTGTTGCCCTCTGATATCCGTAGGACACCAGAGGGCGTGATTGTAAGATCAGATAAAGTCTTTGAGACGCTCCCGCAGCTGGGCGAACAGCTTTATTTTCCTTTTATTAATGGCTTTCTGAGAAAGGCCGATATCACTGGCAATTTCCCGCTCGGATTTACCGATACTGAAGAGTTCCATGATCCTGCGGTTGTCCGGATCGAGTTCCTCCAGGGCGGCGTAAAGTTCTCCGAAAAGAAGCTTGTCCGCAACTAGCTCAGCAATATCAACGGACTCAGCTACCTCAAAGCCATCCTCGGTGAACTTGTCCAGCGATAGTACACTGCCTGTCCGCTGTTTGTCGCACTCGCTGCAGTCCCTGTTGCAGCGGTTGCCGTTTTCGTCGCGGCAACGTTTTTCACGTTCCTTGCGTTTGTGTTCAGCCCATGCCGGACGTTTATACGCCCGGTAGACTTCTTCTGTTACGGGGATTTGCTGTCCAGCGATTTCGATGTAACGCTGATTGTCCATGATTGTCCTTTCCGCCCGATGAGCGGTTAGGCGGAAAGGACACATAAAAAGCCAGTGCTTCGATGTACACCGGCCACAATTACCTAAAATGGGCATAACAAGGCACGGTGGGTACATCTGAAACTCCCCGCACGGCTTTTGCCATGCTTGGAACTTCCTATGTATCCCGCCGCCCTAATGCGCATCTCAGGCTTTGAGAGTTTGTTCAGCAATATGGGTTCAACCTTGCGCTCAATGTATTTGCGAAGGCAAACAGTATGTTGACATTTGCAAAAATGTGCAATACAATATTTGTAATTTGTGATATCGCTATACCGTAATCACCCTCGCGCTGCATTCTTGTGCACGTAAGATCACCCTGCTGACGATATAATTGTATTTAACTCGCCATTTTCAACACGGAACGCAACGGACTGGTTCGGACTGATTCGGACTATTGGCGGAGAAAGGAGAAATGCTTGTGAAGCCAGACGAATACTTCAGAATGATGTATCCTTATATTGGACAGGCAAAGATGCCATCGGAATTCATTGATGACCTTCTTTGTAGCTTTGTTGTGGATGACGCAGACTTCGCCGGTAGTCCGTTTATTGAAAAAACAGCCGACTATAAAAATCGCATATATAATGGCTCGAAGCCGTTTCCAATAGCGATAGCTGCACATCTCCTTGACGCTAGTGACCCTATGCGTTTTTCCGTTTATATAAATGACAACCTCTCCGACGACCTAGTAGAAAATCTAGAAAATGAATTAGAAGAGCTTGGCATTGATATACAAGGTGTTGATGTCGCCGATAAATGCGCCAAGCTCTTTGTTTCAATTCTGACTGAAACAGCAAGACGCACAAAAAGAAAAGGCGCCCCGGCCAAAACTGCTTCACATAAGAAGCAGGAACTGATAGGAGTGCCAATAGCGACTGTATATGTAAAAGACGGAAAAATTTCAATTAACGGTCAGATGTTTAGCCTGCATGAAAAAATAACGCCGCCTGAAAATATTGCTCAGGAGGAAATGCCATACATTAAGGCGCTATTTGCTGCTTACGCACAAGCTACCGGTATGGCAACTGTAACGAAAAATGATTTACCTACACTTAATGTTAGATATCGCCGTAATTTTTCGGATCAACGTGAAAACTACTATAATGCTGTTCGGGTAGAACGCTCAGTGCGTGAGATATTTAATGATGGCGAAGTGGAATTCGGCAAGATAAAAGAAGATACTTACGATGGTATTGTTGATGTATGTTGGAATGATTTTGATGACGGTTTTAAACGCTTATTGGCTGTTTTAAATCAGGTGTCTCAAATAACGTTAACAAAATCTTTTCTCACGCAAATAAAAGACCTTATAAACAACAGCGAAAAGAAAGGCATTTGCCATATGCTGGTGAATGACGGGAAAATCCAGTGGGTGTTTGACGATGACTGAACTGTTTAACACCCCGTTCGAAACTTCACTCCGCGTTCTTC
>JGI24712J26585_10002309_pt1 | contig 15688 bp, 17 predicted proteins | sample BioPla3DNA2_FD_26585 | JGI IMG/M metagenome (IMG submission 26585) | reverse complement strand
TAGACCAGACGGAAAATCAGCTCACCTTCGCGTCCTGCATCGGTGGCGCAGACAAGCTCGGTGACGCGCTTGTCCTTCATGAGATCACGCAGCACTTTGAACTGCTGCGCCTTATCCTTCGGAACTTCAAAAAGCCATTCCTCCGGTACGATGGGGAGATCGTCATATCTCCACTTGGCATAGCGTTCATCGTAGGAGCTTGCATCAGCAAGCCCTACGAGATGACCGACACACCATGAGACGATGTAGTTATTTCCTTCGAGATAGCCGTCCTTGCGAGATGTCGCGCCTAACACCTTTGCAATGGACTGAGCCACGCTCGGTTTCTCAGCTACGACTAAAATCAAACCTCTTCATCCTCCGTTTCTTCATCATCGTCAGCAATATCAGGCTCTTCGTCCTCGTTGACATACGGCTCTTCCTCATAGCCCTCATCGTCAAAGAAGTCAAGGTCATCGTCCTTCTGCTTCTTGCCGCGAACGAACTTGAAGTAGTAATATGCCGCGCCGCCAATACCGACAACAGCAATAACGCCAATGATCATGCCCATGTTGGAGCTTTTCTCAGGCTTTTCAGTATCGTCGGGCTGTTCAGTTTCATCGCCGTCAACGGGAGTTTCAGGCTCAGGAACAACGCCGGTGCATTCACTCATAGTAGTTTTGCAGACGGGGCATTCCACATTGATGTCACCGACAACGCACTTGTCTTCGCAAACACAAGTGGTCAGAGCTTCAACGGCTGCTTCATCCATCAAAGCAAGCAGATCCGCTTCGTCTACCATGTTGAGAAAATAAGTCTGATACTGTTCCTCTTCGTCATTGATGGGAGCATCATAGTCGATCACAATGTAGAAGGTATTGCCGCTTTTTGTCTGAATGGTGATGAACTGCTTGTTGGTTGCCTTATCATAGAGCAGATCACGGGTATAGGCGTTGCCTTCATCGTCGATAGGCTCACCTTCGGGCAGCTCAGGAGTGGGCTTGTCCTCCGGCTCTTCGTCGGGCATATCCTCCGGCTGAGTAGCCTCCGTGATAGGGAGATTCTGGTCAGTGTCATCGGCATACGCAAATGCCGTCATGGAGAAGCTGCTTACCAGCACCATGCAGAGTGCCAGAACGGTGAACAAACGAAATCCTTTTCTCTTATTCATTCTCAGTTACCTCCTGATGCTTAGTAGTAGGCTGCATCGCGGGCTTGCCGCCCTTCATGGTGGAGAGGAAAGCCATGACCTGATCCTTGTCCATGACCATAGCGCGGACAGTGTTGATGATCTCAAGGTTTTCCAGCTCAGTTTTCTTGTCGTACAGCTCATTGAGCTGCTTCTGAATATCTGCTGCCTTGCCTTCGAGCTTGGCAATATCGGCGCAGACCTTCTGGTATTTAGGATTCATAGAAAAATCTCCTTTCGCTTAATAATTTGGTCTTCCGAAGGCATAGAAGTGAGACTGCCAATAGGAAGTGTTGATGGATGAGTATTGAATGGGATCGCCGCAGTGCAGCATGACTCCATCACCAACATAAATGCCCACATGGGAAACACCGGGAGTGTCGTAAGTTCCGGTGAAGAATACGAGATCACCGGGCTGCGCATTGGCTCTGGAAACCGGAGTGCAGACATTGTATAGTCCTTGCGCACCGAGCCTTCCGGTATTGACGAGTCCACTGTTCGTCAGGACATAGGAGACAAAACCAGAACAGTCAAAAGAGGTAGAAGGGTTTGAGCCGCCCCACACATAGGGATAGTTCAGATACTTCTCAGCCTCTTCGATGAGGGTAGCGAAGGTTGCATCCGACAGATAAGCCGAATTAACCTCGTACTCATCCGGTGGATCGGTGATGTACTTGTCTACATACTCTGAGCTTGGGAACAAGTCCTCACGATTGCCTACCACTGACATATAGGTGGCGTACATGGAGAGCTGATCCTGAGACATGATATAGACCGGCACATGGCTCAGATTGAAGTTTTTCAGCGTGACATTCATGATGTAGTAGTTATACGGGACTTCAACCTCGTAGGTGTAATACTCAGTGCTTGTCGCACCGGTTTCAGGATCGGTAACGGTGTAGCTGCCAACTCTCGTCTCTGTCCGGTATCGTACCTCCACGATTTCCTCCGTTGTGAGGATGTACTGCTTATCAAACAGCATTTGAAGCGTACTCTGGATTTCGTCCAGCGTGAACTCAGCCTCATGGAGCGCGGAGAGAATGGAGATCAGGACATAGGGATCATGCTCGATGTCATCCAAATCAAAGTTGTACTCATCGTAGCCGGGGTAATAGCTCTCGAAGTTGTCCAGCTTATCTTGCAGCTCTGCCTCCATCTGCAAATACTGTTCTTCCGCGCCGAGCATTGCTTCGTCTTCGCTCAGGTAGGAGGATGCTATAACGGATGAGCCGGTTGAAGTGAACATGGCAGTGCAAGAGCTGATACCGGCTGCAAGCAGCACAAGGACCATTGCACCAACGCCGATCCAGAGAAACACCTTTTTGTTTTTGGCAAAGAACTCCTTGACCTTATCCGCTGCCTTTTCACGGGTTTTCTTGCCCGTTTTCTTAGTGGCAGTGGAGGCGGTCTGAGAGCCGGTCTTCCGCGCCGCTGCATATTCCTTCTTGATGTTCTGCTTCTGGTAGTGCTTGTTCATGTTGGGACGCTGCTTCTTCATCTCAGGATGTTCCTGCTGCGTCTTCTCATAATGGAGCTTTGTGTCGGCAACCTGAGCCTCATGTTCCAGCTTTGATACCTTCTCAAAAGGCTTGTTTGCCTGACTTTTCTTGTGGTGACTGTAATGCCGGACAGCCGTCTCAGCTACGATCTCAGAACGGTGAGCTGCTTCTACTGCGGAGTTGTCATGCTCAACCTCATGGATTTTGCCGTGAATGCCGGAGGCAAGCGTATCGCCAACCTTACGGACAGACTTGTCAGCCTCAAACTGCAATTTGCTCTGTCCCTTCGGCAGCTTGATCTCATCCTCATAGTAGAGACGGGTTTTCGCTTTGCCGTTTTCATCATCAAAGACACGCTCTTTCTTGGGAGCCTTCTTTGTGGGCAGATTCTCACGGGCAGCATCCAGACGCTCATGAGCCTTTTCAGACTTCTTTTCAAGACGCTGGATTTTCTTTGTTGTGGGAACTGCTTCATCGGAGATCGGCTTGTCTGCTGCTGTCTCAGCCGCCTTGCTGAGAATGGCTTCACCATCCACGGCTTCAACTGCATGAGTACGACGGGCAGAACTTGTCATTGCTGTCTTCGTCATCACAATGCCAGGATCAACCGGAGATGCGTGATGGACTTTGGAAACAGAAGGGGCAGGAACATGAGATTCGTTGACCGGCAGCTCACCGGGCTTGTATTCCGACTGGACTTGCTCTGTTGGTGCATCTGCCTCTTCGGGAACTTGCTCATCCTGCTTTAGCAGAAGATCCTCCGGTATCGGCTGCTTATGCTTTACAGCCTCATCGGGAAGGACTGAGGGATCGGCTTCATGAGGCTTGACGAGCTGGGCGTCCTCAAGACGATTTGATATTCTTTCGGATGTACCTTCCATGAGGTTTTCTTCGACAGCACCTTCTCTGGTCATCCTCATGACAACCTTGTCTTTGGGCTTCAACTGTTCACGAGGCATTAAATCTCACCTCCAATCCGAGCATAGGCAAGCTCTGTATATTCAGGATTCAGCTCAATGCCGACATAGTGCCGGTCAAGCTGCTTTGCAACCATGCCCGTTGTACCACTTCCCATGAAGGGATCGAGAACAATGCCGCCTTCGGGACATCCGGCAAGCAAACAAGTCTCTACCAGCTTAGGAGGGTATGCAGCGTAGTGACCGCCCTTAAAGGGGACAGTGTTGATCGTCCAGACATCTCGCTTGTTGCGGAGAGGATTGATCATGTCATCGGTAATGCTGCCATGCTCACGGATACGGTTGATTGTCTGCTGCTGTGCCTGACCGGGGATTGCCTTGCCAAACTTGTTGCTGCCGTTCAGACCACGCTTGAGCCGTTCTGCCGTTGTGGGAGCAATCGGCTCGGAGATCGCTTTGTAGTCGAAATGGTATTTACGGGACTTTGAAAAGAGGAAGATATGCTCATAGCATCGGGCGCACCGGTCTTTGACACTCTCCGGCATGGGATTTTCCTTCATCCAGATGATGTCGTTTCTCAGATACCAACCGGCATCGCGGAGGGAGAACGCCAGCATCCACGGAATGCCGATCATGTCCTTTGGCTTGCAGCCCTCAACCTTGTAGTTGAGAGCCACAACCTGACCGTTTCTGCCTTTTGGATTCTTTGCATCTACAAAGTCTCCCTGATTGCCTTTACCGGAATAGGTGTCAGCAATGTTGAGCCATAGCGTCCCATCGGAACGCAAAACGCGCCTGACTTCTGCAAACACTTCCGTCAGGCGCGAGATATATTCTTTGGGTGATGTCTCTCTGCCAATCTGCTCATCCATACCGTAATCGCGCAGCGCGTAATACGGAGGGGATGTCACGCAGCAGTGAACGCTCTCATCAGGTAGCGTCTTCAAGACTTCGAGACAGTCACCGGTATAAATGTGATCAAGCTGTATAGCGGTTTACCTCCTTCCTTGAAGATTTTCGGAAGAACTTAATCAGAGAAATACTCGTAAGGCTCTTCCATGTCATCCAGACGGTCAATGATCTCGTCTGCCTCAAAACGGGCATCCTTGTAGACGCTGATGCGGTTGCGCTCAAAGGCAGCGAAGGCAGGAATGAACTTGGACAGCTCCTTGATGGACTTGAGATCACGGGTACGCATTTCAGTGACCATAGTAACCAACTCTGCCAGAGTGAGGATGTCTTCGATCAGACTGTCATAATCGCTCTTTGCGATAACGACCAGAGCATCCTCGTCATCATCCTCATCCACGACGGCGAAGGGATAGCCGTCGTTGTACTCGGACTTGGGGATATAGCCGATGTGCTTGCCTTCGCTGCACTTCATCAGCGCGGCATTCATAAACGCCATCAGCTCATCGCTGCTCTCAAGGATGTCCTCCCTGACATGAAGGTAGGCGCGATGATGCTTGCGCAGCGCCTCTTCCTCACGGATGAGCTTAATCAGCTCGGCAGCCATGCTGTCCATGCCTTCCTTGACATCGCGGAAGGTCATCTGGACTTTGTTGTCACCGAACTTCTCAGTGAAGTCGTTGATGATGTCGTTCATGGGATGGGTGTTCTTGTTCATATCGAAAATCCTCCTTAATTCTGCAAAGTTTCTTCGGGTTTGGTGGTCATGATGCGATACAGCATCGTGTCCTTCGGGAAGTTGTCCTTGAATGGGACGATGGTAGAGCCGTAGAAGATCAAGCCTTCACCGGCATTGGAGTTGGTGATGTAGTTCTGCTGGCTGGGCGAGATGTTCAGAGCCTTCGAGAGAATCTGTCTATCGCCGGATGCCTGATTCAGAAGGTACACGAAGTCGGAGTTCTCAAAGATGTTCTCAACCTCACGGGAGGCAAGCAGGTCCTTGACATTCTGGGTGATCCCGGTAGGAATACCACCCCATTTTCTAAATCTCTTCCAGATTTCAACGGAATAAGCTGCTGTCTGTTCTTCCTTCAACAGAAGGTGGAACTCGTCCATGTAGTATCTGGTGGACTTGCGCTGGGCGCGGTTGATGGTCACTCTGTTCCATACCTGATCCTGCACGATGAGCATTCCAAGCTTCTTGAGCTGCTTGCCCAGCTCCTTGATGTCGTAGCAGACGAAACGGTTGTTGACATCCACATTCGTTCTGTGATTGAAGACATTCAGAGAGCCATGAACATAGATTTCAAGGGCAGTTGCAATACGCTGTGCCTCCGGCTCAGACTGATTTCTCAGAATGTTGTAGAGGTCTTCGAGAATGGGCATTTTCTCAGGAACGGGATCAGCGAGGTAGTCCTGATAGACCATGCGGACGCTTCGGTCAATGATGGTCTTCTCAACCGGCTGCAAGCCGTCCTTGCCGCCTACGATCAGCTCACACATGGAGAGGATGAAGTCAGACTTCAAGGTCAGAGGATTTTCCTCTTCGGAGTAGTTAACATTGATGTCCAGCGGATTGATGTAGTCGGTACTGATGGGAGAAATGCGGATAACCTGACCGCCGAGCTTCTGTACCAGAGGAAAATACTCGGCTTCGGGATCGCAAACGATGATGTCATCCTCGGTGATGAGGAAGGCGTTGGTCATTTCTCTTTTCGCGGAAAAGGACTTACCACTACCGGGAGTGCCGAGGATCAGTCCGTTGGGGTTTTTGAGCTGCTTTCTGTCCACCATGATCATGTTGTTGGACAGCGCATTCAGTCCGTAGTACAGAGCCTCACCGCCCTGAAAAAGCTCCTGCGTAGTGAACGGGACAAAAATCGCAGTGGAAGAGGTAGTCAGACCGCGCTCAATTTCCACCTGATTCAGACCGATGGGAAGGCTGCTCATCAGTCCCTCTTCCTGCTGGAAGTCCAGACGCTTGAGAGCGCAGTTGTACTTCTGCGCAATGGAGGCAGTCTGAAAGACAGCGTTTTCGAGCTTCTGACGGGTAGTTGCCGTGTTCATGATGAGAATGGTCACGAGGAACATTCTCTCGTTTCTCGTCTGGAGATCCTGCAACAGACGCTTCGCCTCACCGCCGAAGGTTGCGAGGTCAGAGGGGATGATGTCCATGTCGTAGCCGGAACGGACAGCCTTCTTCTGTTCCTCAATCTTCATCTTGTCGAGATCGGTGATCTTGGACTTAATGTTCTTGATTGCCTTCGCCTGATCAATAGTGCGGATATGAAAATTGACCGTAATGTTGTTGTCCATCTCAAGGAAGTCAGCCAACATACGGTCATTCAGCTCAGGCGCGAGAATCTGCAAAAAGCTCACTGCGCCGATGGTCTTGCCCATTTTGAAGCACTTGCCTTCGCGGAAATCGAAGGAGGTAGGCGCGATGAAATCTTTGGTACTCAGACCGGTACGAGCTACCATGTCGAAGGAAAAACGGAAAGGTTCATTCATGTCCATGTTGAACACATCATGCAGCACTTTCAGACGCTCATAGCCGGAAAGAGGCTCAGTCTTAACGCCGAGGGTTTTGAAGTTGTTGAGAATATCTGTCTCAATTCGTTCGAGCTTGGGTTTCGCGGTACGCAGCGAGTCAGCCTCAATGCCGAAGGTGATGTACTTGCGCTTGAGCAAGCCGTTATTGCCTTTGGTGAGCTGGGACTGCAACATATCGGAATACTCAGTTCGGATGTCGTTGAAGTCATCTTCTTGCGCCGGAATGTTGATCTGCTTCTTGAACTCATTGATGCTGGCTCTCTGGTTGATGAAAGAGAGCTGAACAAAGATGGAGCTGTCGAAGTAGTTGAGGAAGTCACACCAATTCTCAAAGATGGCGGTTTTGTCCTCATTCTGGGCAAGCTGATAGTTGATGTCGTTATATCGGATGGTCTTGGTGTAGAGGCGGCTGTTTACCTTGCAGATACCGTCACGGCACATCTCCACATAGGGGATCGTTTGCTGTGCGGACTTACGGACTTTCTTTGCCTTCTTGTCCTTTTTCTTCTGCATGACGATTTTCTTCTTTTCCTCAGCGGAAAGAGCATCGCCGTACACCTTGCCATTCTTCACAGTCATTTTAGGCTTATCTGCCTTTTTGGTGCTGCTGTTCAATCTGCAATTCCTCCTGTTCTTTGATTTCCTGCTGAATAACAGCGTAGAGATTGTTTGTGCGATAGGGACGCACCTTGTCCCTCAGAAACATGGACTTGATCACATGACCGAGGATTTTTTCTGCCGGTTGCCCGTCCTTTTCGTAAAGTGCCATGAAGATGAACGGGAGCATAATGACCACCATCAGCATTGCTGAGGTAGACAAGCCGAGGCTGGTCTTGGTCAGGAAGAAGATCGGAACACCGACTGCCGCAGCTAACGCAAAACAGATGAGCTGCCGTTTTGTCAGGTTGAACATGACCTTCGTCTTGACGCGGTTAAGGTCTTTCGGGACCGGTACAAATGCCATTGGAAACCTCCTTCCGTAGTATTCTTTCGTAGCGCAGCTTCATCTGAGCCGGATGACGGTCTTCCTTCGGTTTTCGCTTGCCCGTCCAGCGCAGCCCACCGGCTTGCCCTTGACAAGTCCATCCCGAAGCTCTCAGGCTTGCGCCATTTTCGGTGTCGAGTGTGTATGTGATGATCCGGTCATAGCCCATAGCTGCCGCAGCTCTCGCAGCCGCAGCATAGAGCATACTGCAAGCATTCCTTGTGCCGTTGGTACAGAGCCGAGTAACTTCAAGCGTTCTGCCGTCATCCAGATAACGGCTAACCGGGCGTCCGGCGATCACCACTCCGGCAAGCTCTCCATCTGCTTCACAGCCGATGGAAAACTTGTGACCGACAACCGGCTTGTGGTGACGATGCTGCTGTTTCACATACTCGTTTGCCTCCCTGAGTGAGACGGGCTTTAGTCTGAGCATGGCGTTTCCTCCTGAGAAAGCTCAATGCTGCACTCGACTTCGTTGCCCCATACATCCCAACCTTCGGGGGACTGCCTTGCAAAAAGCTCAATGCGCGGTACATCGCCCATAAGCTGAATGATGCGGTCACGGGTTTCATCCGGCTTCTTGGAGTGTTGCTCAATATGGCTCATAATGACCTGATGCACACCGGAGTTCACCCGTTTCGGTTGTCCCTTGGTTGCGAGAATGCAGAGTTCCGCATTGGCTCGTGTCCAATATCCCATGCCCCAAAAGAGGCTATCGGAGATGCGATTCTGCTTTATCCACACAAAAGCGACGGTCTTATATGAAAATCCCCATGCGTCAAGGACTTGGAAAGCCTCCTGCATACATGGGAAGGTGATCCACATGAAGAGCGCACAGTCTTTTGCTGCAAGCTCTCCGATGGGAAGAGCCTTGATGTCCTCAATGCTCATCGTCGGATAATGGCTCTCCGCAGAGCGTCCCTGACCTTTCTTTGAATAGGTCCGGTACTGCCACGGAGGATCAGCGTAGATAACAGAGTATTTCTTCAACCGATACCTCCTTCCTTAATGAGCATTGAAGATGGACTTGGCGAGTGTTCCGGTCTTAAACAGCGAGAAGCACAAGATGACCGTGTACGCTGCAATGGAGAACAACGCCGAGTGGATATTTGCTGCGATAATCATGTTGTTGATGAGTACGGCATAGATGCCCACGCACACCATGATGAGGAATCCCTGAAAAGCCAGCGCGAACACTCCCTTGAGGTAGTTCGTGCCGATGCTGCCCCATTCGCGGTTGCTCATCGTAGCAACGGGGATCGGCGCAACGCTGACAGTACAGTAAATCTCAATCATACGACCATAGAGAATGACCGTGATGAGGATGGACATGATCTTGAGGCAAAGGCTGATTATCATGGTTTCGATGGACAAGCCGAGTAGTTCACCGATGCCCATTGCCTCCATGCCGGTACGCATTTGGTCAAGAGTGGATTGAATGTCGATGCTCGTATTGCCGTGTATTACACCGGCAGCACCGGCTACAACATTCTGACCGATGTCGAATACTGCCATCACGATGTCAAAGGTGTTGGTCACGAGGTAGATCGCCACGGCTGCTTTGAAAAACCACTTGAAGAACATCCAAGTGTCCATGTCGTGCATATTGTTTTTCTCTGTGATCATGGAGATCAGCTCGTAACACAAAACAAAGGTGATGATGATACCGGCGATGGGGACTATCACATTTTCGGATAGTCCCCGGATCATCGTATAGATGCCGCTGTTCCATGCGGAAGGTGTTCTTCCAACCTCAGAGGCTATCGTGCCTACCTTGTCATTGACATCGGTGAACATATTGGTCAGGTTGCTCTCAATCCACCCGATAAGCAGATCCTTTATGGCTTGTTCGATTTTTTCTAAGATACTGCCCAATATTTCACCACCTTTCGGTTAGCTGGAATAGCTGAGATTAGAACAGAGTCGAGAGCAGAGGGATCAGCGTAGTGCCGATGACTACCACGCCACCACCAGCCATGAGCTGCTTGATGCCCTGAGACTTCGCGCCGGGGTTATCGTTGCCGTAGCCTTCCATCAGGTTGACTACACCCCATACTGCCAGACCAGCACCGAGGGCGATGACGAGAGTTTGCAGTACGGTGACTGCCTGAGTGATAAATGCCATAGGTTAATTTCCTCCTTGTGAGTAAAAGTTATGGGAGAGCGTATCTTTCAACGCTCTCCCGGTTGAACGGGTTTCGCTGATTAAAACAGAGTGGAGAGCAAGGGGATCAGAGTAGTACCGATGAGAACGACACCACCGCCAGCCATGAGCTGCTTGATACCCTGAGACTTCGCGCCGGGGTTATCATTGCCGTAGCCTTCCATCAGGTTGACCACGCCCCACACCGCCAGACCAGCACCGAGGGCGATAACGAGAGTCTGCAATACAGTGACCGCCTGAGTAATAAATGCCATAGAATATCCTCCTTAATTTTGAATTGATTCATGGTTAAGGGAGGGCGCATTCTTCACGCCCTCCCATGTGAACGGGTTTCCGGTGATTAAAACAGAGTGGAGAGCAGAGGGATCAGAGTAGTGCCGATGACCACAACGCCGCCACCAGCCATGAGCTGCTTGATACCCTGAGACTTCGCGCCGGGGTTATCGTTGCCGTAGCCTTCCATCAGGTTGACCACGCCCCACAACGCCAGACCAGCACCGAGGGCGATAACGAGAGTCTGCAGAACCGTAACTGCCTGAGAAATAAATGCCATATTGTGTCCTCCTTGACTTTTCTTTAATTTGGATTTTGAAAAATGGGCAAAAAAATAGAAGCCCCGTCGTTGTTCTGCTTCATTGCGCAGTACAAGACGGGGCTTCATCCAGCTTCGACCTCTCCCATGTCATAGAGATCGAACTTTTCAGTTGGCTTGACTACCAGCTTACGGGAACGGTATTTTTCGATGTCGAAGGCATTTCGCTTATCGAAGTCAGACAGCAGTTTGTATTTTGGATGCTTCGTTATATCAAACTTATCACTGAGAAAAGGTCTCACGCCTCTAAGCTGCAAAATACATTTGCCGCCGTCCATGACAGCGATCTCGTCCTGAGACATCAGTTCTTTACCGACCTTCTGATAGTTCAGTCCGTAGGAATTGTTGGTTGATCGGGTTTCCGAAGTGTTGTAGAGATCAATGGTTTCCTTGCCAAGCACCTCACTGATCTCTTTCAAAGTGGACTTTTCCTTGCCACCGAGGAAGAGCGTCACATCACAGTTGCCGACAATGGTATCGGCTGCATCTTTGTAGATGGTCTTGAGCTGAGACTGTGACTGCAAGATGATTGATGCGGAAATCTCACGGCTTCGGATGGTTGCGATGAGTTTATCAAACTTCGGGATTTGTCCGATATTGGCGAACTCATCCAGAAGGCAGCGCACATGAACGGGCAGTCTGCCGTTGTAGACATCATCTGCCTTATCGCAGAGAAGGTTAAACATCTGCGAATACATGATTGCTACCACAAAGTTGAAGGTGTCATCGGTGTCGGAGATGATAACAAAGAGAGCTGTTTTGCGATCTCCGAGGGTATCAAGCTCCATTTCGTCATAACTCATCAGCTCTCTAAGTTCAGCTATGTCGAAGGGAGCAAGTCTCGCGCCGCAGCTAATCAGGATCGACTTTGCAGTCTTACCGGCTGCGAGTTTGTACTTCTTGTACTGCTTAACAGCGAAGTGGTCAGGCTCACGAGCTTCAAGCTCATCGAACATGATGTCCACGGGGTTTTTGAAGCTCTCATCATCCTCTCTGGCTTCGGAGGCATTGATCATTTCAAGCAAGGTAGTAAAGTTTTTCTCGTGTTCAGGTGCTTCGTACCAGATATAGCCGATGAGGGCTGTGTAGTAGAGCTTTTCTGCCTTCACCCAGAAGTCTTCGCCGGACTTATCGCCATCTCCCTTCGTGTTGACGATGATCGTATTGACCAGCTTTAGGATGTCTTTTTCAGACCGGATGTAGGCAAACGGGTTATAGTGCATTGACTTACGGAAATTGATCGTGTTCAGGGACTTGATTGCATAGCCGTTTTTCTCAAGCATCTTGCCACATTCGACCAGCACTGTTCCTTTCGGATCGGTGACAACATACGAGCTGTGCATCTGCATGAGGTTAGGCTTTACGAAAAAGCGCGTCTTACCGGAACCTGATCCACCGATGACCAGGATGTTCTTGTTTCGTGCGTACTTCGGCTGTTTCGGACGGCTGTTCATCGTCAGAGCTTCCGTCTGCGTGAGGATCACATTGTTTGCGAAGTCATCATCCATGTACGGTCTGATGTCCTCCGGTTTACCCCATCGGGCAGATCCGTATTCTTCGCCTTGACGGAACTTCTTTCGATTTTTGCCTTTGATGTAGACAGCCAACTTGAGCAATGCTCCTGCTGCAACGCCGACAAGCAAGTCAATCGGATTGAAGCTGGGCAATGGATTGGCAAATGCGCTGCCGAAGTTGGCAAAGCCTCCGGTGAGCTTGCCCAGCATATCACTACCGGGAGCTAACCGAAAAACAGTAACCAGCTTGTTCACAAAGTAGAATGCGAACACATACGGGAGGTTGAGAAGGATTAGCTTCTTGATGTCGAGCTTCTTTTTCATAGCTCAACGCCTCTATCCTTGCTCTTGACCTTGACCTTCTCTTTATGCTGCGCTTTCGCTTGCTCTCTGCTTCGGGAGAGCTTCTGCTTGAGAGAAGGCTTGTCATGCTGTTTGACCTTCTTTGTGGAAAACTCTTTGAACGCCTGAGTCATCACATCCACATCGCGCCCTTTGAAGAAAACAAGGTATCGCGGAGGCTGCTCTGAGGTGTCCTTCTTGAGAGCGTAGTCAATCCCGTATTTATTGGCGGTACGCTCAAAAGCCTTGATGTTTCCGTCGGTCACTTCGATGTTGCTGATGACGGCATTCTGTTCCACGAGATGCTTGATGGACTGCTTACCCCGATAAGTCTTCGGTTGGGAGGCATTCTTCTGAGCCTTCTCAATTTCCTCCACGAACTTCTTGAGAGCTTTGTCCAGCACCTCAGCAGATATTTTGCCGCCCTTAATGGCTATGGCAACAATCTTGGTATTTACTTCATCCTGCATAGGGACCTCCTTTCTGAGAAATGCCGGGCTGAGTACAGCAGCTAAGGCGGTACACCCCGAAGATAGATAATGGTCAATCTTGATACCTCCTTCCTGAGTGGTTTACTTTTGACCATAGAGATCATGATTTACAAGAGCCGAATAGTAGTTGTCCATCGTCAGGGATGCGTTATACAGCGTCGTGAGCATATATGCTCTGATGTTCCGAATGTCGGAAGGGCATTCATCCATAGCATGAAGGACATACTCTATATGGCTGCTGTTGAGCTTTAGGAAACGGGACTTTACCACTTGCTGCGGCATATCCTCGCCGTTGATGCAGATGGTAGGACGAGTGGAACACACAGCGTCAAGCATGATCTCAACCATCTCATTTACACGAGCTATGTCAAAACGACGATCCTGAGAGAGAATATCAAGTTCCAGATTATCCCGAATAATCTCTTCATACCGCGCTCTCAAATCCATCCTATCCATCCCATCAAGATTGATTGATTGATAATTATTCCCTGAGTAATTTGTTTCTTGAGTAATTACTTGGTTAGTATTTATTTGCGTTGGATTTTCCGTTATCGGGCTGACCGTTGTCGGATTTGCCGTTGTCGGATTAACCGTCGTTGGATTTTCCGATGACGGTTTTTCCGTTGTCGGTTTTCGCGGTTGCGGTATCTCATACACCTCATAGCGACTTTTGGACATCCTGCCATTCTCATCTCTGCGCTGAGTACGAACGACATAACCGTGATCTTCCAATTCCTTCATTGCACTTCGAATGCCGTCTATCCCGTCAGTGTTCAAAGTAGCAAGACCTCGAAGCGAATAATCCCAATCAGGAGGAAGACTGAGTATTTTTGACAGTAATCCCACAGCTTTAAGAGAAAGTCCTTTGTTCCTGAGATGATGATTCTGCATCATCGTAAAGCCTTCGTATTTGTGGACTCCGATTTCCGATTCCTGATTAGCTCTCTTTCTCATAAGGCTTCAACCTCCGTGTGGAAAGCGAATGTGGGGAATAAGGACATTCCTCAAAGACGCAGGACTGATATTTCCAATAGGGACGATGGAACTGACATGACCGGCATTCCGGACAGATACCATCGCAGCCGCTATCGTAATGTGAATAAGGCGTTTCCTGCATCAACGCTTCAAACGCCTTCGCACAACCTTTCGGGTACATTGTTTAACCTCCATTCTGACAAAAAAATAAGCCCCGTCATTGTTCTGCTATGCGCAGTGCAATAACGGGGCTTGTGCCTTTTGAGCTATTCAGTTGTGTTGAGTTGGTCAAGGAAACTCTTGATGAGAAGAGTGTGTTTCCATGTTTTCCGAGTAATGTCGAAGCTGTATTGAGAAACGAGGAAGTCTACAAGGCTGATCTTCGGGATGAGAAATCTGCCGGAGATATTGAACGCCTTGAGCTTCTTCGCGTTACACCAGCGATGGAGAGATGTATCACAGTAGCCGATTGCCTCAGCTACTTCAACCACCGTTAGAAGATCGCCGTATTCATGAAACTCATGCTCAACATATTTTCGGAAGGCAGCTCGTTCATCATCGGAGAGCTTTGACATTTCATTCCGATAGGTGATACGAGAAGAGTAGTGACCGGAGCGTCCCTGATACCAAAGATCGGGAGCGCGGTAAACTTCCGGGTGAAGCTCTCGGTCAATCATATAGTAGATAACATCGTCGGTGCGGATTGTGTACCGGCGAGTTTTTTTGCCTGAGTCTCTGCATGGCACTAAGCCGCTTTGCAGGAGATGAAGGGCAGTTGCTTTGCTGATGTGTGCTATCCGATAAAACTGATCCTTTGAGATCGTTTCGGGGTATTCTCTGCGGATAGCTTCGTAATATTTCATACTTTCAGTCATGCTGATAACCACCTTATCTTTGATGTTCGGTATAGGTAGGTGTCATCTGCTTTTGACTGTGTTTTCTCCCCGAGTTCTCCCCATCTTCTCCCCAACGGGCTTTTTTCTCCCCAAAACCTGATTTTATTCGAACTCCTTGTCCCATCGGGCTTTTCGGGATTTTTGACCTCTGAGGACTAAAAAATGCTGATTTTTCAAGGGTTTTCAAACTCTCACATTGTCTGAGATATTCCGGCGTTTTCCTTCAAAGTCCTGATAGCGACTCCGACTCGAAATCAGGTGACGGGCAACCGTCCGTGGGTTCGAATCCCACCCTGTCCGCCAAAATTTGTCCGAAAAGCCGGAATAAAGCCGGNTTTTCGGACATTTTTCTTTGTTTTTTGTACTTTTTTCAAAAATATAAAGCGCTTATTCGGACCGAAATAATTCCGCACAAGCAATAATATTTTACCCTTTTTTTAATGATGCAAAAGTTGATGGTGTGAAATAAGCTCTTTTCGGGTTTTGGTCTTGCATTATTTTCATAAGAGCAAATGAACCGCTGTAATATTTTGAATCATCAGCTTTCCTGTTATCTGTTTTTCGTTCTTTTCCGGCTAATAGGTAAGAGCGAAAAAGGGTATAAGAGCCGCCGAAAGACAGCACGGCAAAGCCAAGAGGAAAAAATATTGAAGCGGAAAACGGATCAAAAAAATCCGATATAT
>JGI24712J26585_10002304_pt1 | contig 15707 bp, 11 predicted proteins | sample BioPla3DNA2_FD_26585 | JGI IMG/M metagenome (IMG submission 26585) | reverse complement strand
TTTGGTGTTTGTGTTGGCTTTGGTGTTTGTGTTGGTTTTTCTGTTGGTTGTGCTGTTGGTTTTGGTGTTTGTGTTGGTTGCACTGATGAATCTAAGTTAACTCCTCCACCTACAATTTCAACTGATATTAAATTCAAATTATAGTCTGCAAATGCACCGTCATTAGCTTTTGTTATTGGTGCTGCTGCATTAGTCAACACTTTTGCTGTTATTGTTGCTAATATTCCATCTGTTTTAATCATACGATCTCCCACGCCTGTTTCATCTACAAACATGAAAGACAATCTGCCTCTATCTTTATTTATGTGTGATTTAAAGTCTTCTTTTCCACCTGTTACTATAGCTCCTGGATTGATACTTGTTACTTCAATTACGCTTGGCTCATACCACAATATGAAGTCACAGTTATTTATTCCACTTGATGGTACTCCTGTAATGTATACAGGTATTTCCACTGTTTCTCCTACATTTGCTTTCACACTTGCTACTGTTACTACAGTTCCATCACCTGATGGTGGCATTGTTGGTTTTGGTGTTTCAGTTGGGTCTTCTATATGTATATCTGGGTTAATTAGGCCAGGTACAATTTTAACTGGTATTAAATTCAAATTATAGTCTGCAAATGCACCATCATTAGCTTTTTTTATTGCTGTTCCTACATTAGTCAACACTTTTACTGTTATTGTTGCAAATACTCCATCTGTTTTAATCATACGATCTCCCACGCCTGTTTCATCTACAAACATGAAAGATAATCTGCCTCTATCTTTATTTATGTGTGATTTAAAGTCTTCTTTTCCACCTGCTATTATAGCTCCTGGAGTAATACTTGTTACTTCAATTACACTTGGCTCATACGACAATATGAAGTCACAGTTATTTATTCCACTTGATGGTACCCCTGTAAGGTATATAGGTATTTCCACTGTTTCTCCTACATTTGCTTCCACAGTTGCTATTGTTAATACAGTTTCATCACCTGATGGTGGTATTGTTGGTTTTGGTGTCGGTTGTGTAGTCGGTTGTGTAGTAGGTTGTGTTGTCGGTTGTGGTGTCACTGATGATCCTAAGTTAACTCCTCCACCTACAATTTCAACTGATATTAAATTCAAATTATAGTCTGCAAATGCACCATCATTAGCTTTTGTTATTGGTGCTGCTGCATTAGTCAACACTTTTGCTGTTATTGTTGCTAATACTCCATCTGTTTTAATCATACGTTCTCCCACGCCTGTTTCATCTACAAACATGAAAGACAATCTGCCTCTATCTTTATTTATGTGTGATTTAAAGTCTTCTTTTCCACCTGTTACTATAGCTCCTGGATTGATACTTGTTATTTCAATTACACTTGGCTCATACCACAATATGAAGTCACAGTTATTTATTCCACTTGATGGTACTCCTGTAATGTATACAGGTATTTCCACTGTTTCTCCTACACTTGCTTCTACACTTGCTACTGTTACTACAGTTCCATTACCTGATGGTGGCATTGTTGGTTCTGATGTCGGTTTTGTAGTAGGTTTTGGTGTTCCTGAACTTAAATTTACTCCACCTGCTTCAGCTTTATATGCTATTAAATTCAAATTATAATCTGCAAATACTGCATTGTCTCCAGCTAAAGTTACAACGGTAGGTTCTTCTTTTAAAACTTTTGCTGTTATTACTAGGTAGGTTCCATCTTTTTTGATTACACGTTCTCCTACACCTGATTCATCTACAAACATTGTTGTTATTCTGCCTTTGTCTTTATTTACGTGTGATTTAAAGTCTAATCGGCCACCCTCTATAATGTCTCCTGGATCTACTTTTTCTACTTCCAGCACACTAGGATCATAACTAAGTGCAAAGTCACTATTGTTTATCCCACTTGCCGGCACTCCTGAAAGTTCCACTGGTATTTGCACTGTTGTTCCAGCACTACCTTGGACACTCCCAACTTTTACCGTTAGTTCTTGAGATGCTAAAACTAATGAATTTGGTATAACCCCTGATGCAAATATAGCGGTTAGCATCGCAACAACTACGAGCATACTGATAACTTTTTTCATTACCATTCCTCCCATAAAATTAATAATATATGATCTTAATAAAAAGACCTTTTAAGGTATTTATAAACAAATACCTTATATACAAATTAAAATAAAGCAACACTAATATACGTATAATGCCACATGTGAATGTTTATTTTTTTAATACCAGAGAGTTTATAACAAGATTAGAATTTGATTTGAATGTAATAACAATTGTTTTATAGCTGTTATGTACATACTTGAAACTTTATAACAATCAATCCTACAACTATTTTGGGTTCAATATTATAAATCTGTCTATAGCTTTAAACAAAAATACTCCTCTAGTACATTTTTCTTTCATAAGGATTTAATTGTAACTTAGATTTGATTATCTCCCAGATTCCTCCCTAATTGAAAATTTTATTTATATATTAACTTAGTATTAATGGGAATACAAGGTTTATTTTTATAAATAATATAATCAGAATCTTTTGATTGATATGTAAAAGCCATTATCTAAAGGCTTTTACATAGTTTATAACCTCTTTTTTTCCCCTTAATACATGGTTGTTATCAAAATACTATATTTTTAATTTCATTATATATTAAATTTGATTTTGTTTCAACATTTTTTCAAAATTAAAGCGTTTGTTTTTATTTTATAATTAGATTATTAAATTTAATATTTTAAGGATATTATCACAAAACATATATCCCCTTTCATAATGGTTCGTTAATAATATTTTTTTTGTGTACATATACACGTTTTTATTTTATATGACTAAAATGTGTAAAATTTTTAAAAATATATTTTATCTACATTATACTTAAAATAATCTGCGATGAAAAGTATCTCTTTTTTTTAAACATACATAAAAAATTAGTAATATTACATTATCTATGTGTTTTTTTATTATATGGATAATAAAAAATTGTTTTTTGTTTTTTTTTGCTAGATTTTTGCTAGATGTAACCTCGTAAATAGTATATAATTTAATTATAGGCTAATAGATAAAATTAGATAAAATTTTTTTATTATATATTATTTTTAAAGGAGGAAATTTTAATGAAAAAAATCACCAGTGCTTTTTTATCATTAATTATGCTGATGGTATTTTTATTTCCTGTAAATATCCCTATAACATCAGCTAAGGAATCTTTTAACTACGCTGAAGCGCTCCAAAAGGCTATCTATTTTTATGAATGCCAGCAAGCTGGACCCCTTCCATCTTGGAATCGTGTTCAATGGCGTGGAGATTCAACTATGAATGACTATGTAACTGGTGGCTGGTATGATGCTGGTGATCATGTAAAATTCAATTTGCCTATGGCATACTCAGCTGCAATGCTTGGATGGGCTCTTTATGAGTACCCTGAAGGTTTTGATCTGTCCGGGCAAAGAGTTCATATGGAGAATAATTTAAGATTTGTCCTTGACTATTTGGCTGACTGTAACAAAGGTTCAACTGTAGTATATCAAATAGGGGATGGGGCTGCAGATCACAAATGGTGGGGACCTGTTGAAGTTATTGAAAAGGAAATGGAACGCCCATATTATACAGGCAAAGGTTCTGCTGTAACTGCACAAATGGCAGCTGCTCTAGCTATAGGTTCGATAGTTTTTGATGATGATAATTATCTTGCTAATGCTAAAAGCCTATTTAAAATTGCAGATACAGAAAGAAGTGATGCTACATATACTAAAGCAGCTGGATTCTATGATTCATGGAGTGGATTTTGGGATGAACTTACTTGGGCTGCAACGTGGCTATATCTTGCAACAGATGATATCTCATATCTTGAAAAGGCAGAATCTTACGCAGAGTTTTGGAACACCGAGCAACAAAGTGATATTTGGGCATATAAATGGGGGCATTGCTGGGACGATGTAATATATGGAACCCGAATCCTTCTTGCTAAAATAACAAACAAAGATGTATATAAAGAATCTAGTGAACGCCACCTCGACTTCTGGACAATCGGATATAATAACAACCGAGTAAAATATACTCCTAAAGGTTTAGCTTGGCTTGATCAATGGGGTGCATTAAGATATGCAACAACCACTGCATTTATAGCAAGTGTTTACGCAGATTGGGAAGGTTGTTCTCCAGATAAAAAAGCAATTTATGAAGATTTTGCCAAATCCCAAATAGATTATGCTTTAGGTAGTTCAGGAAGAAGCTATGTTGTAGGTTTTGGAGAAAACCCACCTGAAAGACCACACCACCGAACTGCCCACGGTGCCTGGGCTGATACCGATAAAGAGCCAGATTATCACAGACATGTACTCTATGGCGCATTAGTTGGAGGACCTAATCAAAATGATCAATACACTGATAAAATTGATGATTTTGTGTGTAATGAAGTGGCTTGTGACTATAATGCAGGTTTTGTAGGTATTCTTGCAAAAATGGTTTCTCTTTATGGAGGAACTCCTGATAAAAACTTCCCACCAAAAGAAGAACCTGAAGATGAATTTTTTGTAGAAGCCAGCATAAACTCAATTGGACCTAACTATACTGAAATTAAAGCAGAATTAAATAACAGATCTTCATGGCCTGCAAGAGTAATTAAAGATTTGTCATTTAATTACTATGTGGATCTTACAGAAGTCTTTGAAGCAGGTTATGATGTAGATGATATACAAGTGGAATTGCGTATGACTGAGATTCCTGCAACCATTAGCCAATTACAGCACTGTTCAGACAATATATATTATATAAAAATATCTTTTAAAGACGGCACGGATATTTTCCCTGGAGGGCAGTCGGAGTTTAGACGTGAAGTACAATTCCGTATCTCAGGTCCTCAAGGAACTGACTTTTGGAATCCCGACAATGATTTTTCATACAAAGGGCTTGTACGTGACCACGTAGTAACAAAAACTGAATATATGCCAGTATATGATGGTACCACTAAAATATTTGGTTTAGAACCTGAAGGATCAGAAGAACCATTTGTAATGGGAGATCTAAATGGGGATGGAATCGTTAATTCCTCTGATTACTCTATACTGACAAGATATATAATAGAAGTAATATCTGAGTTCCCAGTTCCTTACGGAACATCAGCTGCAGATCTTAATGGTGACGGGATAATTAACTCTCTTGACTGTACTTTAATGCAAAGATATATATTAGAAATAATAGATAAATTTTAAATCAGTCTTAATAATTTAAGGGGGCATTTATAAATGTCCCCTTTTTCATATTCATTTTGAACTTATTAATTTTTTAATATGGTCTTTTGCATCAAAAAGACTTTTTGCCACATAATTTACAAAACTAAAGTCCTGTTTATATGTATATTCATTTGGAATTGCAATGGTATAACAGCCTGCCTTAATTCCTGCTAATGCACCATTGCTTGAATCTTCAAGAACAATGGTTTCTAATGGTAAAACCTGAAGTTTATCCATTGTTTTTAAGTATATCTCAGGATTTGGCTTCCCGTTTACTATTTCATCGGATGTCTGTAAAACATCAAAATAATTTTTCAGTTCCAGTTTGTTTAACACTATTTGTAAAAACTTTTCCGGAGAACCTGTTGCTATTGACAATTTTACTTTGTCTTTAAACTCGTCTAAAATATCAAAAAGACCTGGCATGGGAACAAGTTCTTTTTTGAGTTTTTGAACAAATAATTCATCCCTCATTTTTAAAAGTTCTTCTAAAGAAATATTAATTTTTAAATCTTCTGCAAATATCTCCATTGACTCTATAGGCTTTCGCCCCATCATTTTCCAAAGCGTTTCTTCCTTTACCTCTTTATTGAATCTTTGAGCTATAATTCTTTCTGTATCAAAATATAACCTCTCTGTATCAACCATCAAACCATCCATATCAAATATAATTGCTTTCATTTTTATTTCCATCCTTTTTTTTCATTAATTTTATTTTTTAATTCCTCTAAATTATTTATTTTTCCTTTCATATATAAAATATCATTAATATATCTATCTAAAACAGTCTCAAACACCTTTAATGTTGGCTCAGTATACTTATGTATATTTTCTTCTTTGCTATGATTTAAAACACTTTCTAATAACTCTTTATCTTTCATCATTTCATCTAGTTTGCATTTTAACTTCTTTAGACTTTTTAATATATAAGGATACTCATCTAATATATCTTTTTCTCTCATATAGAACTCCTCCGTCCTATGTCCTTATTTTGGATAAAAATTTTTAAAAAATTAGATAAATAATTTATCATCCGAACATATGTTCTTATTGTACAATATTTTTTATTAAATGACCATCCCATATGTTTTTGTTTAAAAGCAATTAAATGCAAAAATCTTGCATTCCCTCAAAATTCCTCTGTCTTTTATTTATTCTAAATTACTCTTTCCTATTACTTCATTACTCCTTCCTATTACTTCTCCTGCTTTAATTTTGGTTTCATATCCTAATTTTGTTTGATATAATATATCTCCATCAAGTTTAACATGACCCTTTTTAATTAAAATTATAATTGTTGAACCGCCAAACTTAAAAAAACCTTTTTCACTACCTCTTTTAATAAATTCTCCTGGTTTGTATGTTTGAACAATTGACCCAACACAAGTAGCTCCAACTTCAATATATATTATCTCACCATAATTCTTTGACCTTAAAATGCTATATTCCCGTGTGTTTTGACAAAACACCTTTGGATAAGACAATAAAGCCACAGGATTAACTGAATAATAATGTCCTTTTATCCTTTTACTTTCACTACATACACCATCATCAATAAAATGAAATCTATGATAATCCGTGGGGTTTAATCTTAATACTACCACAGTTCCCCCATCATATTCTTCTATTATCTCATTTTCAGGTATCAAATCTCGTAATGTATAGCCACTTCCTTTTATTTCAATGTTTTTATTTATATTTACATTCATCCATCCTTTAATTCTCCCATCCCCCGGTGACAAAAATAATTCCGAATCTTTTAAAAAAGGTCTTGCAGAAGGCTTTACCCGCCTTGTAAAAAAATCGTTAAAGGTCTTAAAATCCCTTAGTTCATCGTTAAATTCTGATATGTCTATATCATACTTTTTTATAAACTTTTTTATTTTTGTTGCACTGATTCTGCTATCACATAGTATTCCAGCCAATACAGAATATAGTTTCCTTTTTAATATTAGCTCTAATCCTATCTTGCCATAGCTTGTGTTGTATAGAACATTTATAATTTTTTCCCCCGCTATTTTTTCTATATCGTATTTTTTAGTTTGCCTGTTGTAAACCTTAATCATCTCTAAGCTCCCTTGTCCAAAATGTTAAGTTTTTTAAATAAATATCTTCTTTTACATATTAATAAATAAATATATAAAACGCAACTTCTAACTATATTAATTTCCTTCATTTAAAATTAATTTTGATTTGGTGACAAATTTTTAAAAGAAGTGTATAAATAAAAACATAAAACATATAATACTAATATGTTCTTCGTAGCACACACCGAAGAACCCTTATAAAACACTAGGGATTAATTTCCCCTGGTGTTTTAATATATTTTAATGACTATTCTAAGCTTTGCAGATACTCACTGATAATTCTTTTTGCAATAGGTGCAGAAACTCCCCCACCAGAGCCTCCTTGTTCAACAACAACTGCTACTGCTATTTTAGGATCTTCAACTGGTGCAAATCCAATAAACCAAGCATGTTCTTTACCTTTATTATTTTCGGANAAATGATTTTCTGCTGTACCTGTTTTTCCAGCAACACTAATACCTTCAATTTTAGCATTTACACCGGTACCATTTTCTACAGCTTCATGCATCATTTCTTTAATAACATTTGCCGTTTCTACATCCATAATTTTATACATGGTATTAGACTTAACATCTTTTATTTTTTTCTCCTCTGATGTCACAACTGACTTTACCAATACAGGTTTCATTATATCCCCATCATTAGCTATGCCTGCTGTAATCAGTGCCATATGAAATGGTGTAAAAAGTATTTCCCCCTGTCCTATAGCCACTGCCGCCATGTCGGTTTTCCCCATGGTATCATAAGGGAAAATACTTTTATTTACAGGAATATCAAAGGTTATATCCATATTCATACCTATTCTGTCTGCTAGTCTTTTTAGTTGGTTACTTCCAAGTTCAACTCCCATTTGTGAATAAACAACATTGCTAGAAGCAGCAAGTGCTTCTTTTATACCTATATTTCCAAGAACCCTTTCTCCAGAATTTTTTATTTCATACCCATCAATAATTATTTTCCCTTTATCCTCATATGTTTTTGTATCCAACCCATTTTCAATTGCTCCCATAGTTATGATAACTTTAAAAATTGAACCTGGGGGGTAAAGCCCTTGAGTTGCCCGGGGTAAAAGAACAGCTTTGTCTGATTCAACAATACTCACCCAATTTTCTTCAAGCCACTTGCTATTTGTATCAAAATTAGGTTTGCTTACAAGTGCAAGCACTTCTCCTTTTTTAGGATCTATAGCTACAATGGCTCCTATTTTATCTTCTAAAAGATTTTCTCCTAGTTCCTGAAGCCTATGGTCTAATGTAAGATAAATATCATTTCCTCTACTTTCCCTATCAACCATTCCAAACACTTGACTATAATTATCAAGACCTAATAAATCACCATTATAATTTGCTTCTATAAGTGATTTTCCATAAATCTTGGAATTATAGCCTATAACATGGCTGTACAAAGCTCCATATGGATATATACGCTCATAACTTTCGCCATTTTTTTCACTATATGCTAATGTAACTCCATTTCTATCAAAAATACTGCCTCTTAAGGTATTTTCTTCTATCTCATTATTTCTTCTGTTATAAACATTTTGCATAAGCTTTTTGCCTTGAAAAATTTGTATATACGTTAAATAGGCTACAATGGTAAAAAATATCGAGCACATTATCACCAATGCCTTAATAATTTTTTTGTTTTCATCCATAGTTTTCACCCCCGCTGCTGAAATCCCTTTTTGATATTGCCTGTAAAATACCTAAAATAATAAAACTTGAAACTAGAGAACTTCCTCCATAACTTACAAATGGCAGCGTTATACCTGTTAAAGGAATAAGTTTTATTACCCCTCCTATAATTATAAATGTTTGCATTCCAATAAGAAGAGTAAGTCCTAATACCACTATCTTTTCAAATCTGCTTTTTATATTTAAAGCAATTTTAAAGGCTCTATAACATAAAATCATGTATAACAAAACTACTGCTACACCTGTCATTGTACCCATTTCCTCACATATCGCAGAAAATATAAAATCTGTACTGGCAAATGGAATCATATATGGTTTTCCCATTCCTAAGCCTGTCCCAAAAAAACCCCCAGAACCTATTCCAAATAGTGACTGGGCTATCTGATACCCCTTTCCTAAAACATCCTGCCAGGGATCAATCCAAATTTCAACTCTAACCCTCACATGATAAAAAAACTTATACCCTATTAAGGCAGTTGGCAAAAGCAAGGCACAATTTAAAATTAAAAACTTGTTGTCTTCACTGAAAATATAGAGGACAAAAAGATATACCAACAACAACAATGCTATAGTTCCCCAGTCTCTTTGTAAAACCAAAAACCCCGCATTTAAATATGTAATAAACATTAACAATGCTTTATTAATAAGAATTTTGTTTTTTTCACTAAAATTAGATTTTTGAAAAAATAATTTGTCTTGATTTTTAAAATAACTTCCTAAGAAAAAAACATATAATATTTTATTAATCTCTGATGGCTGAAAACTAAATCCAGCTATTATAATCCAGTTTTTAGCTCCATTAATTGTAGTTCCAAAAACAAGAGTCAAAATATACAAAAGGATAGGTACAGCCATATAAAGAACGGCATATTTGTGCCATTTATCTATTTTTAAATAAGAATAATAACATGTAAAAAACACAACTATTCCCACAAGCATCCAAACAATCTGTTTAACCGCCAAACCAGAATTTAGCCTGTATATCATCATAATTCCAATACTCAAAAGCATTGATACAATTAAAAAAAGATAACTTTCTCCAAATCTTTTTTTAATAATGACAATATAAGATATACAAAGCATTGCCAACACAATAAAACACATCAAAAAGGCTTGCGTATTATATGGTTCTTCCTTAAATGCCAAAAAAGCATAACCTATAATATTCACAAAAACAATCATACATAAAGGTATATAATAAGCTATTTTTCTAAACATAAAAACACCCCATCTACTCCCCTTTTGTAAAAATAAATTCAACTTGTCCTATTTTTATTATATCGCTATCTTTTAACAAGCTTTTATTATTACTTTCAAGCTTTTTCTCATTAACAAATACTCCGTTTTTACTACCCAAATCCCTTAAATAGACCTCTCCATTTTCTAGAATAAATTGAGCATGAATACCTGATATAAAAGAATCTTTTATAACAATATCGTTTTTATCCTGACGTCCAATTGTCATACTTTTAGACAATACATAAATATCTTCAACCTTAAATGGAAGAAGTCCCCTTTTAGTTTTAAGCCTTAAAGTTGGAAACCCTTTATCCAGATTAACTTTACTAACATTCATAGATTTTATATCAAGATATATAAGACGGATAATGCTAAAAATAAACAAATATATAACTGATGCAAAAAAAACCTTAGCAATAAGCAATATTACCTCAACCATTCTCCCCACCCCTTTTTAAACAAATCAATACATCCTTAAATACTCTTATGTAGTGTGTTTGTGATTATTTATATGTTCTTCACAATATTCATAATCACTACCACATATTTTACAATACCCAAAAAATACGTTCGGAAATTCCTTTGATGTTATTCNACATTCCNTACACTTATGAACAAACTCAAATTTTTTGGGAGGTACTATAACTTTAAATTTTCTACGTCTTCTCTTTTTCAAGAAAGCAGATATTTTAGGAGTAACCCATTTTCTCCAAAAGTCTCTTCCAAAAAATATAAAAAAGTTTAAAAATGAAAATAGCGCTGCTACCTTATCCTCTATATTAGCAAAAATCAAAGTAGTTATCACAAAAAACACATTAAACCAAGCTAGATATTTCGCCTTCACAGGTATAATAAAAAATAAAAGCAGTTTGAAATTTGGATATAAATATGCAAATGCAAGAAATATGGATAAACTCAAATACACTGTAGAAGCTGAACCAGCAATAAAAGCTGCTATAATTGCAGATAGCACACCTATAAAATAATATAAATTAAATCTAAAGCTTCCCCACATATTTTCTAAGGAGCTTCCAAATATATACAATACATATAGTGCAAATATTACAAATATATTTTTATTTGGAGGTATGAAAATAAAGGTTATAAGCCTCCACACCTGACCTTGTAAAATTCCATCCCGGTGAAGGGTTAACGTTTTATAAACAAAATAATTTATTTTATCGCTTAAATTTACTGCAACAAATATAAATGCAGCAGCAATAACAATATATTTTATAAGACCCTTTATCGCAAACCGGCTATACTTGCGTTCAAGTCTGTCGATCCAATTCAAATTAAACAATCCTTTCAAATTAAGTTAATACTACTTTTAATTCTACATTTTTTTAAAATTCCCTTTTATAATATTATAACAATTCATTTTATATAATATAGAAAATATACATTTGTTCTTTGAAATTTAAACTCTATTAATTTAATTAAAATTTCTAAAAAATATACTGTTTCTTTATGTAAGTTAGTGTATAATGGTTAAGAAAATAATTTATTTTAAATATACATAAAAGTAAGGAGTCAGTAATATGCCAAAACTAAATGACATTAACAAAATAATGATTATTGGTTCTGGTCCTATTATTATAGGTCAGGCCTGTGAATTTGACTATTCTGGAACTCAAGCATGTAAAGCTCTTAGAAATCTGGGATATAAAATTGTACTGGTAAATTCAAATCCTGCAACAATTATGACGGATCCTGGCATTGCAGATGCCACCTATGTGGAACCCTTAAATTTAAAAAGAGCAACAGAAATAATTGAAAAAGAACGTCCTGATGCTCTGCTTCCTAACTTAGGAGGACAATCTGCATTGAATTTATGTTTAGAGCTTTCCAAAGCAGGGGTTTTGGATAAATATGGCGTAAAAGTTATTGGCGTTCAGGTGGATACCATAGAACGTGGTGAAGACCGTATAGCCTTTAAAGAAGCCATGAATACGCTAGGAATTGAAATACCTCGAAGCAAACCAGCATACAGTGTTGAAGAAGCAGAAAAAATTGCTATGGAACTTGGTTTCCCAGTTGTTATCCGTCCTGCATACACTATGGGTGGAACAGGAGGTGGCCTGGTATACAATTTAGAAGAATTAAAGGTTGTTGCTGGGCGTGGTATTGCATCTAGCATGATTGGACAGGTATTGGTAGAAGAGTCCATTTTAGGATGGATAGAATTAGAGTTAGAAATTGTTCGTGATTCTAAAAATCAAATGATAACAGTATGCTTTATTGAAAATATCGATCCAGTAGGTGTTCACACTGGAGATTCATTTTGCAGTGCACCTATGCTTACAATAAGTGAGGATGTTCAAAAAAGACTTCAAAAATGTGCATATGACATAGTAGAACATATGCAGGTAATTGGTGGCACTAATGTTCAATTTGCCTATGATCCTAAAACAGACCGTATAGTAGTTATTGAAATTAATCCTAGAACTTCCCGTTCCTCTGCCCTAGCATCTAAAGCCACAGGATTTCCTATTGCTTTTGTTTCAGCTATGTTAGCTGCCGGGTTAACTTTAGATGAAATTCCCTATTGGAGAGATGGTACATTGGATAAATACACCCCTTCTGGTGACTATGTGGTTATTAAACTCCCTCGCTGGAATTTTGAGAAATTTAAAGATGCCCAGGATAAACTTGGCACACAAATGAAAGCAGTTGGAGAAGTTATGAGTATTGGTAAAAATTATAAAGAGGCTTTTCAAAAAGCTATACGTTCCCTAGAAATAGGTCGTTATGGATTAGGTTTTGCCAAAGATTTTAACAAGCGTTCTTTAGAAGAGCTTATGCAAATGTTAATAGAACCTACCAGTGAACGCCAATTTATTATGTATGAAGCTTTACGAAAAGGTGCTACAATAGATGAACTTCACAAAGTGACTGGCATTAAACACTGGTTTATTGAACAAATGAATGAAATGGTTTTATTGGAAGAAGAAATTTTAAAATATAAAGGTGGTACACTGCCTGATAATTTATTAATTCAAGCTAAAAAGGACGGTTTTGCTGATGGCTATCTTTCAATTCTTTTAGATGTGCCTGAAAAGGAAATTCGTGAACGACGTGTTTCTTTAGGTGTAGTTGCTGGTTGGGAAGCTGTTCCTGTAAGTGGTGTTGAGAATGCGGCTTATTACTATTCCACATATAATGCACCAGATAGTGCTCCTTCTACAAATCGTAAAAAAGTAATGGTATTAGGCGGCGGACCTAATAGAATCGGACAGGGAATAGAATTTGATTACTGCTGTGTACATGCAGCCTTTGCCCTTCGTGATATGGGTTATGAAACAATTATTGTAAATTGTAACCCTGAAACAGTATCTACCGACTATGATACTTCTGACAAATTGTATTTTGAACCTCTTACTGTTGAAGATGTTCTTAGCATTTATGAAAAAGAAAAACCTTTAGGGATTATTGTTCAGTTTGGAGGACAAACCCCTTTAAATATTGCTGAAGAATTGGAAAAAGCAGGAGCAAAAATTTTAGGTACTCCCCCTGAAGTTATTGACCTTGCAGAAGACCGTGACAGATTTCGACATATGATGGAAAAGTTAGGTATACCAATGCCTGAATCAGGCATGGCAAGTAATTTAGATGAAGCTATTGCTGTAGCAAACCAAATTGGTTACCCTCTAATGGTACGACCTTCATATGTACTTGGGGGACGAGGAATGGAAATTGTATACGATGAGGACATGCTAAAGACGTATGTATCCTCCGCAGTTGGTGTTACTCCTGAAAGACCTATTTTAATAGATAGATTTTTAAGTAATGCCATAGAAGCTGAAGCCGATGCAATAGCCGATGGTGTAGATGCCTTTGTTCCTGCAATAATGGAACATATTGAACTGGCCGGCATTCACTCAGGTGACTCTGCCTGTGTTATTCCTACAATAAGCATTCCTGAAAAACACCGTGAAACTATTTATGAATATACAAGCAAAATAGCTAAAGAACTTAAAGTAATTGGACTTATGAATATTCAATACGCTATTTCCCATGACAAGGTATATATTTTAGAAGCAAACCCACGTGCATCAAGAACAGTACCCCTTGTATCAAAAGTGTGTAATGTTTCTATGGCAAGTATTGCCACTAGAATAATGATGTTACATGAAACAGCCCAAAAATCAGAGATAAGTACTTTTACCCGTAAAGAAATACCTCATTTTGGAGTTAAAGAAGCGGTATTCCCATTTAATATGTTTCCAGAAGTAGACCCCCTTTTAAGCCCTGAAATGCGTTCTACAGGGGAAGTATTAGGAATTGCTGACTCCTTTGGTCTTGCTTTTTTTAAATCACAGGAAGCCACTCAAGTTCCTCTGCCTACATCAGGAACAGTTTTAATAAGTGTGGCAGATTACGATAAAGATGCTGTGCTGGAAGTTGCAAAAAAATTCTTAAAACTAGGTTTTAATATTAAAGCAACTAAAGGAACTCATCTATTTCTTAAAGAAAATGGCATAAATTCAGAGGTTATAAAAAAACTAAATGAAGGGCGACCTAACATTGTAGATGGAATTATGAATAAAGAAATACATTTGGTTATAAATACCCCTTCTGGAAAACTAAGTCAATACGATGATTCATATATACGAAAAGCAGCTATTAAGTATAGTACACCTTATATCACCACTATTACTGCTGCTTTAGCTAGTGCCAAAGGAATTGCTGCTTACAAAGAAGATGGAGAAAAAGGCAGTGGAGTAAAATCCCTTCAAAATTATCATCTAGATATTAAATCATGACCACCCGTAAAACGGGTGGTTTGCTCAGCCCTATAAGGACGTGTTATCGGCCAGCGCCTAAAGACGCTGGCTTTCACTTTGTTCAAGCTACAATGCCTTTGCCACTTTTGCCGCCCCTAAAGGAACCATTATATTACTAGCTACCCCTTAAAGGGGTCTTCATATTCTTTTACACTTAATTTGTTAATTGCAATATCATGTTTTTCTTGCTCTTGTATGTATTTTCTAATAGTTGCTTCATTTAGTCCCACTGTCGAAACATAGTATCCCTCTGCCCCAAAATGCCTGTTCCCAAATTTATACTTTAAATTTACATGCCTGTCAAACATCATTAATGCACTTTTACCTTTTAAGTAACCCATAAAGCTTGATACACTCATCTTTGGTGGAATACTTACTAACATATGTACATGATCAGGCATAAGATGTCCCTCTATTATCTACACTCCTTTATACTTACATAACTGTTTTAATATTTCCCGCACGCTTTGCTTATATTGATTATATATTATTTTTCGTCTATACTTAGGAGTAAATACTATGTGGTATTTACACATCCATTTTGTACGTGCTAAACTATGTTCCTTATTTGCCATTAAAATCACCTTTCCTTTCGTTATTATGTAAGCGTAAAAGAATTAACGGATATAAATACTAAAAAATTTGCTATACAATTGAATTATCAAAAGTATAGGAGGTTTTTTAATTGAATCAAATAG
>JGI24712J26585_10002300_pt1 | contig 15722 bp, 15 predicted proteins | sample BioPla3DNA2_FD_26585 | JGI IMG/M metagenome (IMG submission 26585) | reverse complement strand
GGTCAAGCTAATCCTGTTCGTCTCAGGATGACAAAAATGTGGGGCTTTCATAGCAATGACAAAAAGCGAGAAAAGTGCTTTTTCACACAGTCTGACGGGGAGCTTGACATTGACATTTTAATATGGTATCCTTTGGAAAGAACAAGAAAATAATACTCGGTAGGTAAGGCTACTACGGGGATATGGATTACTGCCGCAAAATGGTGGAGACACTATTAGCTGGTAAGAACAGTTGTTGTCGATATTAAGGCTTCAACTAATGTAATTTCACCGCCCTGTAGAGTTAAAGCTCAAACGAGACTGCTTGTGATATTATGCTCCATGCATCTGTTTGAGATGTATGGAGTTTTTTAATGGTGAAAAATTAACATGGATTATCTAAGATGTGGATTTTTAATTGAACACTTGATTAAGATAACAGAATTGTATCACAGTGATACCTAAATTTTAAATATATAGAATTTAGTTTATTTGCTGTGCCACCAATGACTTTCTGTTATGGTGGTGTTTTTATGCCCGGATTTATCAATGGCTATAACAAACCTGTTTCATAAGGTTAATTATAAATGCTCTTACTTGGAAGGGGGTGCATTGAATGGAAAGTGATTCGCCGGGGAGCGGTAGTTTGTTNTCGGGACAGATGTGTATTTTGTTCAATGCACTCTGTTCATTAGANGCCGGCCGAAGGGCTGGAAAATGATGAGCTGAAGAGTAGGAGGTGTCTAAATGGAAAAGACAATCAATAAAAAATTTCCAATCAAAACAGCAGAAAATATTACAAGACATAGGGAGGCTAATGAAAGGTTATTTGCCGCGTCCAAAGGCAATATAGATACGGTCTATGATATGCTGGACAGTTCGGAAAAAGGCAAGACCGAAATTCAGGTAAGGTCTGCGAGAGGTCTATACGGAGACAATGTTATAACCTATCATAGGGACAACAGTTTGTTTAAAGGATTGGTTCAAGCATTCATAAATCCCTTTACCATGATTTTGATTGCCTTGGCTGTGGTATCTGCATTTACAGATATCATATTGGTCGAAACATCGGAAAAGGATTTTACTACGGTGATAATAATACTGACCATGGTATTGATATCCGGTGTATTACGTTTTGTTCAAGAATTCAGGAGCGGAAACGCAGCGGAAAAATTGTTGGAAATGATTGAAACTACTGCCAGTGTCGAGAGGGTTGAAGATGGGATTAAGGAAATTCCCCTGGATGAAATAGTTGTAGGGGATATTGTGCACCTGTCTGCCGGAGATATGATTCCTGCAGACATGAGGATTATTCAGGCAAAAGACCTATTTATAAGCCAGTCCGCCCTAACGGGTGAAAGCAAGGCGGTAGAGAAAATCCCGGCAATTTCTTATGATGATAGGGATATTCTTGAAAGACTTAATCTTGTGTTTATGGGGACTAATGTTATAAGTGGTTTTGCTAAAGGGATAGTTGTTGCAACGGGCAACGATACAATATTTGGAGAAATTGCACAGGAATTAAATAAAAAGCCGACAGTAACAAGTTTTGAAAAAGGGGTCAATTCGGTATCCTGGGTCTTAATCAGATTTATGCTGGTTATGGTCCCGATTGTGTTCTTTATTAACGGGATAACAAAGGGTGACTGGCTGAGTGCCCTGCTATTTGCTATATCCATAGCAGTAGGACTGACCCCGGAAATGCTGCCCATGATTGTGACTACAAGTCTGGCAAAGGGCGCAGTGGCTATGTCAAAGAAAAAAGTAATCATAAAAAACCTGAATTCCATACAAAATCTTGGGGCAATAGACATACTTTGTACTGATAAAACCGGGACCCTCACAGAGGACAAGGTTAAATTGCAATATCACCTGGATATCGACGGCAATAGTGACACCAGGGTTCTCAGGCACGGCTTTTTAAACAGTTATTATCAAACAGGGTTAAAGAATTTAATGGATATTGCCATAATAAACAAGACCATGGAATTAAAAGACAGTGATAAAAATATAGGAAACAGAATTACAAGATACAAAAAAGTAGACGAAGTTCCCTTTGATTTTACCAGGAGAAGAATGAGTGTCGTGGTAGAAGACGAGACAGGTAAAACACAAATGATAACTAAAGGTGCAGTTGAGGAAATGCTCACTATATCAAGTTATGTAGAATATAAAGGGGAAGTTGTTGAGTTAACCGAAGAGAAAAAGAAATTTGTGCTGGGTAAGGTGCAGGACCTGAACAATAGAGGGATGAGAGTAATAGCTGTTTCACAAAAAACCAATCCTTCGCCGGTAGGTGAGTTCTCTGTTGTTGATGAAAACGATATGGTTTTGATTGGCTACCTGGCCTTTCTCGATCCACCGAAAGGGAGTGCAATATCAGCCATAAAGGCTTTAAAAACAAGCGGTGTGGATGTAAAGATATTGACAGGAGATAATGAAGATGTAACTAAAAGCATCTGCAAACAGGTTGGAATCAAATTTGATCATGTTTATCTGGGTTCAGATATCGAAGGGCTTTCGGATGGAGAGCTCGGTGATTTGGCAGAAAAGGCAACTATTTTCGCTAAGATGATGCCATCACAAAAAACCAGGGTTATAAATATCCTTAGGGATAGGGGACATTCTATAGGATATTTGGGGGATGGGATCAACGATGCCGGAGCATTGGAAGCCTCAGATGTGGGGATTTCCGTTGATAATGCAGTAGATATTGCAAAGGAATCGGCAGACGTAATCCTGCTGGAAAAAGATTTGATGGTACTTGAAAACGGTATTCTTGAAGGAAGAAAAACCTATGCCAATATGATTAAGTATATCAAAATGACGGCTTCATCGAATTTTGGAAATGTGTTCTCGGTATTAGTGGCAAGCGCCTTTTTNCCTTTTTTACCGATGGCATCACTGCATTTAATTTTGCTCAATTTAATATATGATATCTCATGTACCGCAATCCCGTGGGATAACGTGGACAGGGAATTCTTAGAAAAACCGAGAGCATGGGACGCAAGTTCGGTTGCAAAATTCATGTTATGGATAGGCCCAATCAGTTCCGTGTTTGATATTACGACATATTTATTAATGTATTATATAATATCCCCAATGTCTACAGGAGGGCTGTTGTTTCATCAACTGACAGATCCTAAAATGATGGGATTATATATTGCAGTTTTCCAGGCAGGTTGGTTCGTAGAATCCATGTGGAGCCAAACCCTTGTAATNCATATGATAAGGACACCTAAAATTCCTTTCATTCAGAGTCGTGCCTCAACACAATTGGCATTGTTTACATTTACGGGAATAGCCTTACTGACTATAATACCCTTTACTGCCTTTGGAGCTTCCATAGGCCTGGCGCCACTACCTGGAATCTACTTTTTATATTTGGTCATCACCATAATTCTTTATATGGTATTGACCACAGTTATAAAAAAATCATATATAAGGAGATATGGGAATCTGCTTTAATGTGCCGGGGAATGGGGGCAACGNCATAGAAATGTTTTGTGTTAAAATGCGGCAACAGGGGAATAATAAGAAATAGATTCGGTGTTCTACGTCAGAAAAGAAGGTGAAATTCGACAATGGAAATAGAAGAAATGGTTGATTTTTTAGAAACAGATGTNCTCAGNTTTATTTTTTCCCCCACAGGATTAAAATACCTGTCCCTGAGGGATAAACCGGGCCTTGATCACATAAATTTGGGGATTGCCGATGAGGAACAGGCACAGAACCCTGCTAAAAAACTGATTATTGAAGAAACCCTTAACTTTTTGGAAACAGGTAAACATTCCATGCCCCTTGACTTGGCTGATTTTACGGAATTTCAACAAAGTGTCTTTGAAGCAGTCGGTAATGTGGAACCCGGAAAGGTTACTACCTATGGGGGTATTGCAAAGGTGCTCGGAAAACCCGGAGCAGCCCGGGCAGTCGGCAGCGCAGTGGCTAAAAATCCCGTTTCCTATTTTTTACCGACCCATAGGGTGCTTCCCCAAAAGGGTATTGGAATATGTAGGACAGGTGCAGGCTATTTGAGGGAAAAACTTTTGGAATGGGAAGGACAGGATCTCTCTAAATTGCGGGGAAACTATGTTTGTACCAGAAAAAAATGTTGTCAGGAATAAGTCTTAAGAATGGTTCAAGACAACTGTTTACAACTAGGCCGACCGGTTTTGGCGGCCTTTTTTCTATTATCTTTACCTTTTACTATATTATTTGCTGACAGTTGAACCTATTTGTAGTAAACTAAAGGATAATAATGTTGACATAATCTGACATCAGTTATGGCCGATCATAGACCGACAGGCAGAGAGGCAAATTAGAAAGCGAGGTAAACAAAAATGAATCATGTTTTAAATGGAATTATGGGGTTATGCGTGGCTGATGCATTGGGTGTGCCGGTCGAATTTGTTGACAGAGAAACCCTCGAGAAAAATCCCGTAGTTGGGATGAGGGCCCATGGTACATATAATCAACCTGCCGGCACATGGTCAGATGATACAAGTATGACATTATGCCTTATGGANAGTTTAATCAAAGGCTTGGACTATAATGANATAATGTNAAACTTTATAAAATGGAAGAATGAGGGTAAATATACACCTTACGGGGAAGCTTTTGACATTGGAATAACAACNGGGGAATCATTGAGGCGTTTTGAAGANGGCACCCCGCCGCTGGAATGCGGAGGAAAAAATGAGCGTGATAATGGGAATGGCTCCCTTATGAGAATACTTCCGGCTTTGTTTTATTTGCAGTCTATCTATGGCATTAAGTTCGGAGATGCCTATGGAGCAGCCGAGGAAGCCTATGGAATTATTCATAATATCTCAGCTTTAACACATGCTCATAAGCGGAGTAAAATTGCCTGTGGCATATATGTTTCCGTTGCCTCTATGCTTCCCGGTGGTGAGGATTTAAAAGCAGCTGTGAGGACAGGGATTTATAAAGCGACAAGATATTATAGGGAACAAAGCTATTTTGTCGATGAATTGGAGCATTTTTCGCGACTGGAAAAGAGGGATTTTGCTCAACTTCCTGTAAAGGAAATAAGAAGTAGTGGGTATGTGGTGGATACACTTGAGGCCGCAATATGGTGTTTGTTAAATACAGATAATTACAAGGATTGCGTTCTGAAGGCTGTTAATCTGGGCAAAGATACTGATACAGTGGCTGCCGTTGCGGGAGGACTGGCAGGTCTGGAATATGGATACGAAGGCATCCCTCAAGACTGGATTGACAAAATAGCCGGGAGGGAATATATAGAAGATTTATGTAATCAATTCAACCTAAGTCTGGTTCGGAAAGGTGCGGAAAAATTGCTCCAATTTATACCGTATTTTGAAACCGCTACCGAAGAAAATGTGTGTCGCTGGGAGAAGGAAAGGAAACCGGGGGAAAACCATCGTACCTTGCCCTATCCGGTGTACGATAGAACATTAAAGGATTTTATCAGGGAATTTTATGAAACTAACCTGATATCTCCTAATTATTCCGACATTTTAGATAATAGAAATTTGAAGGATATGAACGGAATAAATGATGCTATAGCAAAGGCAGATATAGAATTATTGAGGGCCATTTTGACGAAATATATAATCAGGGAGCGATTTTGCGATGGAGTATGGGCAATTGCGGTTAAAAATGGGATATTTTTGGGGATTTTGAACAGGTTCCAGGAGTTACTAAGGTGAAATCCTTACCAAATCTTCAAACATTAATCAGGCTAATTTCAAACCCAATTCTTTCGCATAATCATATGCCTGTTTATATTCCATAAAACTTAAACCCTTAGCTATCTCCTTATATTCAAAAGCTTTGTGGCAGGGACGGTATTGATTCATCAAATTTACCAAACAATCAGGGGATAATTCCTCTTTTATAAATTTCAAAACCTCTTTGGTGTCCTCCAGTCCACCGGGCAGTACCAGATGCCGGATTAGCAGACCCTTGTAGGCTACCCCTTTCCCGTCGACTTTCAAACCGTTTACTTGCTGATCCATTTCTTTTAGGGCAAGCCTTGCTTTTTCCGGATAATCTATTACTTTGGAATATCGTTCTCCCCGTTCCGGTACATTATATTTAAAATCCGGCATATAAATGTCTATAATTCCATCTAAAATTTTTAGAATTTCAACACTTTCATAACCGCCGCAATTATATACAATAGGTAATCCNAGTCCTTCCCGGGCTGCCATATAAATGGCTTCTAAAATATTGGGAACAAAATGAGTCGGGGTAACCAAATTTATATTATGGCATCTGTAATGATTCTGTAATTGGAGCATAATATCTGCCAATCTTTCATTGGATATGGGATGTCCTTCACCATGAAAGCTGAGTTCAAAATTCTGGCAATAAACGCACTTCATGTTACAATGACCGAAAAATATTGTCCCCGATCCTCTGGATCCGACGAGGACACCTTCCTCCCCGAAATGTGGCCCATAACTTGACACTACAGCCCTGTTGGTTCCCCGGCATACTCCTGTTTCCCTTGTTCTATCCACTCCACATTCATGGGGGCATAGATGACAATGGGTAAAATGTTTTTCAATTTCATTCACCCTCTCCAGTAAAGTGCCGTCCTGCAACAATTTTATATAGCCCGGTTTAAAAACCATTTATTTGTTCACTCCTTATTTAACTCTAAAATCCACTCTTCCAACACCCATATTGATACGGAACCCTAATTTAACATCTTTTTCTTCATAATCGGGCGAGATATAATGATCCCCCAGCTTGATTAAATTTAAGTCATCCATATTAATTTTGCTTAAAGAACTGTCCAGTTTTATTTTTACACCTGCATCCCTTGGAACTGCTATATTTATGTTAGAAGCACCGCTGTCAATCTCGATATCCGATTTACCATATTTGTTTCCTAAGATAATATTCAAATTTCCGGCCCCCATGTCCAAATCAACAGATCTTGTTGCAATGTTTTCAAGATTAAGGGTACCTGAAATGGCGCCCAGATCTAAATCCAGGTCCCATATTACATTTTCATTTAGTTTAAAGTTGTAACTACTACCCCTGGTGCTATAAATAGCCGGGCTATGGTTTTTATTTGCAAAGTTAAAAATTGCGGTTTCCATATCGTTTTTATAAGTACTACTATGGCGCAATTTAGCACCTTGGGCATCAACTTTTAAAAGATTGTCTTTCTCTGAATCTACACTGATCCTAGCTGCACCTATATCCAGGTTGATCTTCCCATGGGAGGTTTCTGCAGGTTTTACAAAGTGGGTTTTAAAATCAACATCAGTATTTACTCCCCCGTAAAAGATCCCATATAAAATTAGGGCTGCGAAAAATATAACCCATGTTACAAGAACAATGATAGGTTTTTTGTTAAATAAAATATTAACTCCTGCCACAACAAGCAACAGTGGCCATAAATCAAGAATACCGAACAGCACATCAAAACTAATATAACCTAAATTTGCCAGAAGGAATAGAATACCCAATATGATTAAAATAACGCCAACAGTCAACTTTCTGTTGTCCATAATTTCACCTTCTTCATAATATTTATATTTTTATGAACCTGTATTTTGTTGGTTGCTGTGTAATATTGTAAACCTCTATTTAAAACCACTTCTTGGAATTACTGCTTAATATAAATACCCCAAGGACTATTAATACAATTGGGAACAAAAATTTGAAACTCAACCATCTCAAAATCGTGAATCTTTTGCCAAACAATATTATTCCTACCACAATGAGTGCGTACCCAAAGAACTTTCTGTTTTTCTCCCGATCAAAACCCCTATTAGACGTACTGTCTTTTGGGCTATTAATTTTATTAGAATTTTTGTTTGGGTCTGTTCCTACATTACTGTCCTCTCTTCTAGGCATTATTATCGCAGCAATAATATAAATAAGAAGTCCGGTACCGTAAACAGCTATACTTATGAGCCAGAGAAGCCTGATTACGGTTGAATCTATGCCGAAATATTCCGCTATACCGCCACATACACCTGCTATTTTTTTATCACTTTCGGAACGATATAAACGATTTTCCATGAAATCCCTCCTTTTAGAATTCAGATTATATACTTATCTTATATTCACATCGGCAATGTCTAGAATAGTATTTTCTATATTTAAAAGACAGCCATATCTGTCAGCTATATGAGAAAAGCTAGATATTAATTTATTATCATTATAATACATAATACTTCAATAGGGTGAAATCTTTTTTGTTTTCAAGGAATTACAGGCTTTGGATATGCAAAGCCCCGGGGAAAATGTGTTATAATCAGGAATATGGTAATAAAGTCCTTATATCCTATTCTAGAGGAAACTGAATAAAATGAAAAGGATAAAAAATGTAAAATAATAGGGGGCTATTCATATGATTTATGATATTGAAAAGATAGAGAAAGCAAAGGCAGTTCTCCAAAGCATAGCAAATGGCAAGGACCCAATTAATGGGGAAATTATTGAAGAAGACAATTTTGTTAATGACCCTAGATTAATCAGAATGTTTTATTTTGTATCAGAGGTGCTGGACAATGTTATAAAAGGAAATTATAGTAAAGGAAAAGTTTCCGAATTTGTAATAACTGCCGAGCAAAAAAACGATGTGGTATTTACTGAGGGGAATATCGGGGTAAATGAAATTGCTAAATGTATAAACCAACAAATTAATCCACTGATAAGTAAAAAAGCTACAGGTATGGCTATTAATAAAGGCCTGAAAAGACTGGGAATCCTGTCTGAGGCAATGGATGATTTGGGTAAAAAGAGAACGACCACAAATGAAAAATCCATTGATTACGGNTTTCAATTGGAGAAAAGGAATTATAACGGGGTAGAATATTATATGGTGGTTATCGATGATAAAGGTAAGAAATATATATTAGATAACATAGAGGAAATCATGAAATGAAAAGCTCATTTTGTATGTCTATTCTGTTATGCATTATAGGTGAATATCTAATAATGTCACAGTTCATACCCTGCCCCGGTAGGTGATCCTTGTGCAAAATTTTAAGCAATTTCTATGTATATGGTAAAAATATGATATAATAGTTAATTTTATGCAAATTGTCGGCAATTTGCTATAAATACGGTAAGGATTGGGATGAATTTCATAAAATTCATGCATTAACTGAATTTTTGCACACTTGACTGTCCGCGCATAGGTTGGGGTATGAACTGTAACTTAAGAATTACTTATACATATTTAGAAATAGCAAACAACTTCTGTAACGATTTAAATGCAAATTTTGGGGAAAGGATGATTATTTGATTTATAAAAATCCTGATTATAAAAAAGCAAGGGGTGGCTATATAATTTTGGTATCCTGTGGGTATTGTAAAACCGACATTGCCAGATATCAAAAAGTGGGGAAGGGAAGACTGTTAAGAATGTATGTTGACAGGATTATTGAAAGTTCTGTTGACCTTTCCAAAAACTATGGAGCATTATTCTGTCCCAATTGTAACAAACAACTGGCAACTAGGGTTACTTTAAGGAGGAAAAATAAAGAGGCATATATATTGGTTCGATCTGCTTTTAACACCAGAAAAATAAGCTGAGGGTCCAATATCCATTAGGGTGTTAGACTATATAAAAAAGCATTTTCTCCACTTTTTTGTCATTGCTATGAAAGCCCCACATTTTTGTCATCCTGAGACGAGCAGGATTAGTTTGACCCGCGAAGGATCTATATTTTAAAACAATGTTTTCATTTATCTTGGTGTGGACAATACGTGTAAATTCTGAGACGGGCAGTATCAACGGTGTTCCCGAAGAACCTAAAGCTGTTTGAGATCCTTCGCTTCGCTCAGATACAACAATTTTCGCACAGCCTGCTACTTTTAAAGGTAGGGATGGCAGACAAAGTGCTCCTAGCCTAGGGTTATTTTTTATCATAATCCAAATGGAGCAATATCCTTTGGCCGGATTTTTCATATATAATAGGAACTTCCAGAAATTTTGATAGATTTTCTTCAGTCAAGATTTCATCCGTAGCCCCGGCCAAATAAATTTCACCCTTTTTTAACAACAAGGTGTGTGAAAAATTTGGAAGTATTTCCTCTGTATGATGCGTTACATATATAAGAGTAGGGGCATTTTTGTCTTCACTTAAATTTTTAATTATTTCAAGCAATTGTTCACGTGCAATTATATCGAGCCCCATACACGGCTCATCGAGAATCAATAGTTCCGGTTGTGCCATTAAACCCCTCGCAATCAATATTCTCTGTTTTTCACCCTGTGAAAGTGTTTTATATTCCCTACTTGCTAAAGCCGAGGCATTAAGCCTTCTTAAACAATCCTTGGCGAGAATTTGGTCATCTTCCGTAATTTCATCATAAAGGTCTATTGTTGCAAATTTTCCACTCATAACTATATCCATGGCTGTGCTGTAACCATGGAATTTTTCCTGAATGGACGAACTCACCCAACCTATAGACCTTCTTAGTTTTCTCATGTCATATTGGCCCACGGTTTTACCCAATACCCTTAATTTCCCTTTTGAAGGAAAGATATACCCGTTGAGCATACTTAAAAGCATGGTTTTACCCGCACCGTTGAGGCCAAGGACCGCCCAGTGTTCGCCTTTTCTAATTCCCCAGTTTATATCCCTGAGTATATATTTATAATTTCTTATTATAGATACATTTTGCAGTTCCACTATCAATTATATCAACCTCTTTTTGTATAGAGCAGTATTTGGGCATAACAGTAATTTCTAATTTACCAGGCCATAATAAAATATGATAATTATACTAACATATTATAGGTAATAATTCCACCCCCAGGGGGGGTTGGCGTGGGGGGGTTGGCACAACGATGTGGCAAACAAAGCGTTCCATCACCAAACAAAGCGTTCTTTGTCATACCCCCTTGCCATGAAATGTCCCCCTGCCATGTATGAGAAGTGATGGTAGCATCCGGAAAGATATGTTATAATTGCAAAAAGGGTAACAATATATAGTACTTAAATATTATAATTAGCTCCGAGTTAACTAACCTACAGGTTTTGCCATGGTTATTAACCGTAAGGGTGCGAGAAGAAATTCCTGTGCCTCCCGCTATCGGAAAGGAGAAATTATATTTGGATAACCTTTCTGTCTTGAAATGGCAGGGATTTTTATGGAACAGGCAGTTTTCAATCGGGCTGTCTATTTTTTGTGCCGATAATATCCCTACCNTCTTGGGGAACAANGGGGTGACACATGAACAGTAATGACGAAAATGGAAAAGGGAGAAATTTGCNCAAGNATTTTAAATGAAACGGGTTCAAAGATATTACCNGCTTTAACGCTTAAAAAGGGGGAAAATTGTGTGAAAATCTTAGGTAAGANAGGAATGAAGATGTTATTAACTTTAATGCTTATAACAGGACTAATTTTTCAATTTTGTTACATATTGTCACCCCGGGATGTCTATGCACAAGAACCGGCGCTCATCATAACCGGCGATGGGGTAAAGAATCAAAAAAGTTATACGCTCGAGGAATTGAAATCTAAGCCCCAGACTCGTGCTGTTTTTAGTACAGTCAATACGTATCCCACCAAAAACTGGCATGTGGGTGAAGGGGTTACATTGAAGGACCTATTGAAGGAAGCCGGCATAAAAGCGGATGCCAAGAAAATAAAGTTCTACGCATCCGATGGCTTTTACCAGGAATTTACGGTAAAAGAAATACTTGAAGACAGTCGTTATTATTTTCCCGGTCTGAAAGAAAATGAAGAGTATGACGGGAGACTGCCCGGTTCCGATAGAGACCCGAAAAAGGTCGAAACCCTTGTTGCTTTGATGAGTGGTGAAGATGATAGATATGAAGGAATGAGCGGTGACAGAGGAATCAGGCTATTGATGGGCCAACGGGCGGTTACGGAACAAAACAATCCTTGGTATATAAAAAAACTAAACAAAATTGAAGTTTCTAGGGAAGAACCCGGCAAATGGGATGCTCCGATTGCCGATTTACAACCGGGAGAGGTTGAGCCCGGCGCAAAAATCATTCTTTCATGTCCCAAAGAAATGGATTTAGAAGAAGCAAAATTGTACTACACAACAGATGGCTCCGAGCCTGGTTTAAATAGTGACATGTTTAATATTATAGCACCGCGTTGGGAAAGGGACGATAGATCTAATCAACCGATAGAAATAAATAAAACTACGACGATAAAAGCTGTTATTATAGGACCGGGAAAGCATAATAGTGATGTGGTCGAACTGACATACAATCTTGAAAGTTACGATTACGGTGGGTCTGTATTGACCTGGACAGATGACCCCATGAAATCACAGGCAATAACGTGGCTTTTGCCAAATACAGTTTCGCGAGCTAAAGTTCAGTATATGATTGCCAAAGATTTTAAAGGCGATTTTAACGGGGCACAATTCCGGGAAATTGATGGAGAAAAGTTCGGGCAGGATTATAACCGTTTCACCGTACAACTCACACAGCTCACACCTGACACCGAGTATGTGTATCGCGTTGAGAATGGAGAAGGCTGGGGTGAACCATGCTACTTCAAGACCGCAGCATTAACGGACAAGTTTTCATTTATATANTTGGGCGATTCACAACAAGAGCGGGATATAAAATTAGGTTATGGCCACCTGGAAGAAATTTTACACTCTGCATATGATGGGAGCCAAAGTTTTGTCTTGTTTGGCGGCGATTTAACGGATAATGGTAACGATGAGAACGAATGGTTCGAATTCATAAGTTCTATCTCAAAAGTATCGTCGCAGATTCCAATTATGCCGACAATGGGAAATCATGATGGTTCCTGTTATCTAAATTTTTTCAATTTACCCGCAAACGGCCCGGAAGGATTGGAAAAAAGATTTTATTCTTTTGATTATGGTGATGCTCATTTTGTAATATTGGATAGTAACAATAACGCNNTACCGGAAGCCAAANAATGGCTGCAGAACGACCTTAAAAATACATCCANGAAGTGGAAGTTTGCAGTCTTCCACCATCCGGCATATCCTAATTATATTGATTATAAAACAGAGATGCAGGCTAAATCTATTCAGGAAAATTGGGTTCCGATATTAGAACAAAATGGTGTCGACATGGTTTTTGGCGGACACCAACATATGTATATGAGGACACACCCCATAAAAGACGGGAAGGTTTATGAAAAACCCGAAGACGGAATAATTTATATTATGGGGAATGCAAGCCCGAAGGCTTACCAGGATTATCACGATCTTGATTATATAGCCAAAATTGAATCGGGCAGCAATTATCAAATAATCGAGATTGACAACGATACACTCACGTTTACTTCAGTAAGTGCAGACGGCAAAGTCATAGATACATATCTTGTAGCCAACGCGCTATCGGATGTAGAAGGACATTGGGCACAAGATACGATTAGACAGATGGTAGACGAAGAGATTATCAAGGGGTATCCCGATGGCTCCTTTGGTCCGGATAACAACATTACAAGAGCAGAATTTACATCGTTACTTGTCAGGGCTTTTAATTTGGAATCAGGCCCCGGGAAAGTATTTAATGATACGGCCAATCATTGGGCCGGGGAAACCATCAAAACAGCAAATTATCATGGGTTGGCAGGCGGTTACAGTGATACTTTATTTGGACCGGATGATCCTATTACTCGTGAACAGATAGCGGTGATGATTGTTAATGCTATAAAAACAGAACAATCCGGCAGAAGTAAAACGTTTACCGACAGCGCCCAAATTTCAGCTTGGGCAAAGGAATCGGTGGCCAAAGCAACCACAGCAGGACTTATCACAGGATACCCGGACGGCTCTTTTAGACCAAAGGACAATGCCACACGTGCAGAGGCTGCGGTTGTACTGGATAGAAGCATGTGACAAGTGGGAGATTAAGGAAATATTACAGTATTACCAAGACTGGGAAGAAAATGTTGGCTGAAAAGGAAAACGAGTGGAGAATTTACGTTGACGCAATTAATCAAGTCCTACAAGGAGGCAACAGCAGGTTGTTTTTTATATCATAAGTAATTTAGGTTTTCCAATAATCATTTCTACTTTACCTTTTATCTCCTATAGCGGGATGTCCATAATTATAAACATGGCCTTAATTGGCATAATGCTTTCGGTATTCAAATCCGGTGATACAGTAAAAGATGAATTATTATTATAGAGAAATGACCAGTGATAATTTTGAAAAGGTGCATGAGGCCAGTATGGAAACATATTGACCTCGTTTTTATTTCAATACCCTGGAAAATTTTCCGTAATTTTTCCCGAAAGGTACTTGCAAAAAACAGGCATAAGGTTATGATATAATGTAAATAAAAAGATATATATGGGGGGATACAGTATGGGAAAAGGAATAAATATGTTTATAAAGGTTGGGGCGCTTATTTACGTAGCTTATTTATTAATAAATAAATTCATTGTCCAAATTCCCTACGTAATAGCAATCCCTGTTCTGGTGCTCGGGATAGTATTAATGATAACCGGGATTATTAAAACATGTAAAAGATAATCCAAAATTACCGATCAATCATTAGAAATATAAGGTGACAAAAGGATGGCGAAATGGGACGGGGTGAATCATACTGTGCAATCACATATTGGGGAAATATCTGCATTAATTGCGGCCATATGTTGGGCGTTCAACTCAATTCTATTTGTTTCTGTGATGCATCGTCCTCGGTGCTTCATAAACCAAAGATAATGTATTTTTGTGGGGGTGTCATATGTGAAAGGAAAAATAAACATATTGATAATAATTGGGTTTGTCATTTATTTGGGTTATTTATTGGCAAATAAATTCATTGTACAGATTCCTTACGAAATAGCGATCCCCATTGTTATACTCGGGGTGACATTGATAGTAATTGGAACACTCAAAATGAACAAACGTAGTCCCAAAAAATAGGTATAATATATAAAAGGCAGAAAATTGGGTGTAACCTGGGAGTGGGCAAAAATGAATAATAAGTGCACTAATAAAGGATTATTATGGCTGTTTGCTTTTATTGTATTGTTGGTTGGTGTCGGTTTGTATATAGCAGATTACTATAATCTTCTTCCGCGAAGGACTTATGCCGCTGAAGATTTTAACATTGCAACAGTGTATAGCGAGGTAGACTATAACGATAACGGAATCGACGACTATACAGATATTCTGCATGGGGCAAAAATGGATGCCAAAAATTGTCCCACCTATAACGGGGCATATTATAGCGGGGGTTACCCGCCCGACGACATTGGAGTATGCACTGACGTTGTATGGAGGGCCTTTAAAAACGCAGGGTTCGATTTACGGGAAATGCTCAACAATGATATTATCGCGAGACCGGGGGATTATCCTAATGTTGAACAGAGGGACAAAAACATTGATTTCCGCCGCGTCGGCAATTTGCGTGTCTTTTTTGATAAGTATGCATTATCCATATCGACAGATATAACCCACATCGGGGAATGGCAGCCCGGCGATATTGTTATTTTTGGAGACGATAAACATATCGGTATTGTATCAGATAAGAGAAATAGCAAGGGACAACCCTATATTATCCACAACTACGGCCAGCCAAAACGCGAACAGGATTTTTTGAAACATGGCAATGTTACAGGCCATTATCGTTTCGATGCTTCAAAGGTTTCGGAAGATATCATTGTTAAATGGTCGGATTAAAATGTGGCAAACAAAGCGTCAGACTGTGTGAAAAATGTCATCCTGAGCGAAGCGAAGGATCTCAAATGGCCTAAAAACGAGATTCTTCGTTACACTCAGAATGACAAAAAGCGAGAA
>JGI24712J26585_10002294_pt1 | contig 15739 bp, 10 predicted proteins | sample BioPla3DNA2_FD_26585 | JGI IMG/M metagenome (IMG submission 26585) | reverse complement strand
AAAGAAAGCAATAAAAAAAGCAAAAAAGAAAACGCCTTGCTGGAAAAGCTGACAAAAAGCTACTTCTATCCGGGCAGGGCCACGTGTGCCGTTGACGGCCTGTGCGCCACCTCATGTCCCATGGAAATCAACACCGGTGAGTTGACCATGTACCTGCGGGAGCAGGCGCATCCTCCCGGCTCCAGAGATGAGGTAGCCGGAAAGCTTGCAGCAGATCATTTCCAGGGGCTCAAGAACATCATGCGGATTATATTACGTCTGGCCCGCACTGCACACACCGTGCTGGGTTCGTCCCTGATGGGATGGATAACCCGGCTGGCACACAAGCTGGGATTCCCCCTGTGGACCCCGGCCATGCCGGACTCACACCGTGTGAAACCTGTCCTGGAGCAAGCCCTGCCGGCAGGACATCCGGACACCGTAGTTTATTTTCCTTCGTGCATAAACCAGAGTATGGGAGTAGCCAAAGGAGCTCCGGACAATACGCCCCTTACAGAAAAAATGGTAGGACTGCTCCGCAAAGCCGGTTACCGGGTTGTTTTCCCCGACAATATGGATTCTCTTTGTTGCGGTACCATCTGGGAAAGCAAAGGAATGCAGCACCTGGCAGACGAAAAAACAGCAGACCTGAGCGGTGCCTTGTGGATTGCCAGCCGTGCCGGCCAATATCCCGTTCTGTGTGACCAAAGCCCCTGCCTGTACCGGATGCGCGAAAAAATCACCGGTATGAAGCTGTACGAACCGGTAGAGTTTATTGAAAAATTCCTGGTACCCCGGCTGGATTTCCATCCCACTGACCAACCCGTTGCCCTGCACGTAACGTGTACCTCCCGTAAAATGCACCTGGACCAGGACATGTTGCGGCTTGCCCAAAGGTGTTCTACCCGTGTTCTTGTCCCCCACGAAGTAGGCTGTTGCGGATTTGCCGGAGACAAAGGTTTTACCCGTCCCGAGATCAACGCGTACGCCTTACGGAAACTCAAACCTCAACTGGAAGCGGCAAATATTCAGACAGGGTATTCCAACAGCCGCACTTGCGAAATAGGCCTTACTACCAACGGCGGCATTCCCTACATGTCGCTTGTGTACCTTGTTGATTCCTGTACCACTCCCAAATATCCTATTCCTTAACAACTTCGTTTAAAACCAAATCATTATGAAATTCAGATTTTTCGTTCTTTTCACAACTGCCTGGCTTCTCTGGGGCTGCAGCACAACACACGATACGTGCTTTGCTGTCATTGCAGATACACATCTGAACAGCGGCATTCCCAATACAGTAGCTGAACTCACAAGTATCATCCGGGATATCAATGCGCAAGACAGCATACAATTTGTTATTTTGGCAGGAGATATCACAGAATTTGGAAGCGACGAAGAAATCCTTATAGCAAAACGGGTATTGGATTTGTTTGATAAGCCCTGGTATATCATTTCGGGGAACCATGATTCCAAATGGTCGGAAAGCGGTTGCAACACCTTTCTGGAAACATTCGGGTACGAACAATTCTCTTTTACACACGATAACATTGCATTCATTGGGACCAATTCCGGGCCCAATATGCGCATGGCCCCGGCCCTGATCCCCCGTGAAAGTATGGTATGGCTGGAAGATCAGCTGCAAAACCTGCCGGCAAAAAGGCCTGTTGTTTTTATAAACCATTACCCGCTCACAGAAGATATGAGCAACTACCGCAGCGTAATTGATCTGCTGGGAACAAAAAATATCCAACTGGCCATTTGCGGCCATTACCACACCAACCAGGCTTTTTCTGCCAGCGGAATCCCTTCTGTTAAATGCCGGAGTTCACAAGCACGCGGTTATGAAGGTCCCGGATACAACCTGGTTACCATCCGCGACAAGAAAGTTTCTTTCCGGGAAAGGGTCGTCCTGCCCGAACCCGATGCTTCTTTTACACATACGGCCTGGTATGAAACAAGTTTTGCATCGGATCCCGTTGTCATTACACACGATACGGTACCACAACCGGTTTACGGAGAATCCCTGTCCCATCCCAACCTGGAAGTAATCTGGAGTATTCTGGATGACAGCGATATAGGTTCTGCAGCTGTGGCAGATACCACACAGGGAATTGTAGTGTTTGCCAATACAAAAGGAGCTGTAAAAGCCGTAAACCTGCAGGACGGTTCAATGCTCTGGACCGTACAGACGGGAGGAAAAATTTACTCCACTCCTGCTATTTCAGACGATAAAGTGTACCTGGGCTCTACCGATAAAAACGTGTATTGCCTGGATTTGTTCGACGGAACTGTTCTCTGGACATACCCCACAAGAAGATCCATAGTAGCCTCTCCCACAGTAATGGACAACAAGGTCTTTATTGGCGGTTCCGACAGTACGTTTCGCGCCCTGGACGCTGCAAACGGCAACCTCCTGTGGGAATACACAAAAATCAACGGCTTTATGGAGTCTAAACCTTACGCAGATGAGAGTCAGGTTGTTACCGGCTCCTGGGGCAACCAATTGTATTCCTTCCATCCCGATACAGGTCACCTGCAATGGGTATGGAGCAACAGACACCGCGGACGTATGTACTCGCCGGCAGCCACATGGCCTGTCAAAGCAGAAGGAAAGATTTTCTTTACCACACCCGAGCGCAAGTGTTACGCATTGGATGCCCGCACAGGCAAAACCCTGTGGGAAGCAGCAGGCGGCAGGGAAAGCATAGGTTTGTCAGCCAACGGGCAGCAGGTTTATGTAAAAACCATGTTCGATTCGCTCTATGCCTTTAAGACTGCGCCCCGCACAGCTATTTCTACCTGGCGAGTTGCCGGTGGTTTTGATTATGAAATTGCACCTTCCCCGGTTACTGTACAGGACGGAATGGTGTTTGTTCCTACAGCGCAGGGTTTCTTATTTGCCTATTCGGAACAAGACGGAAGTCCCGTATGGAATGTGCGTTTGTCGGACGGACTTATCAATTACGCACAGCCGGTAGGCCGGTCGCGTCTTGTAGTGTCCTCGATGGATGGTTACGTATACCTTATTTCATACAAAAACGACGGGCTTCAATGAACAGGGAAAGCCAGGGTGAAATTTCGTCAGCAGCACGTTCTGCAGGATAATAAGCCCAATTCCATGGATACAGACATCGTTCCGGGTGCGGCATCATGGCCAGGTGGCGTCCGCAAACACTCGTAACGGCGGCTACTTGCCCCGGCGACCCGTTGGGACAAGCCGGATAAGCATCATAGGCATACCGCATGGCTACCCGGTAACCGGCTTCTTCCCCCGGCAGACCATTTTCTGTTCCGGGGAATGAGAATTTACCTTCACCGTGGGCAATCCATGCCCCCAACCGACTCTCCTGCAAACCGCGCAAAAAAACAGAAGCACTTTTTTCAACGGTTACGTTCACAAAACTGCATTCAAATTTTCCGGAATCGTTAGGAATCATATGGGGTGATGTGGAAGGATTCAACGAAGTCACCAACCCCAGTTGCATCATCAGCTGGCACCCGTTGCACACGCCAAGACTCAGCGTATCTTCCCGCTTATAAAACTGTTCCAGGGCTTCTTTTGCTTTGGAATTGTACATCAAGGTACCGGCCCATCCTTTTGCCGAGCCCAGCACATCTGCATGGGCAGACCCTCCGGCAAATACTATCAGGCGTACATCTTTCAGGGTTTCCCGGCCCGAGACCAGGTCCGAGGTGTGTACGTCCTTCACCCTGAATCCCGCCATATGGAGCATCCAGGCCATTTCCCGTTCGCTTTGCGACCCTTTTTCCCGAATCACAGCAGCTACCGGCTGCTGCCCCTCGGCAAGGTATTGTTGTGGTACTTGCCACGTGCCGGAGAATGCCTCCGGAAACCGGAACGATAACGGAGTTTTTCCGTAATTTTTATACCTTTCCAGGGCTTTTTCAGGTCCNCTCTGACGGATATCCATCAGGTAAGAAGGTTTAAACCATAAATCTCTAAGCCTGTCAATACCAAACGAAAGGGTTTCATCAACCGTGATCAGCCTCTCTTCTACCGGAGTCCCCAGCAAATAACACATCACATTGTTGCTCAACAACAACCCCAGGGCTTCCTGCACTCTTTCCCGCCGTACCTGCAGCACTACTGCCGGATATTCAGAGAACAATGCCGCTCCCCTGCCTTCCACAGCCATCTGTTCCAGAACGTTTTCCCTAAGCCGGATACCTCCCTTCACATTGGAGAAACACATCTCCAGCAGGCAGGTCAAAAGTCCTCCGGCCGACACGTCGTGCCCGGCCAGAACCATTTCCCCGGCAATGAGTTCCTGCACAGCAGCAAAGGCACGTTTGAAAGCAGTGGGTTCCACATCGGGGCAGTGGGTTCCTACTTTACCCAAACACTGCGCCAGTGCAGAGCCACCCAAATGGCGCGGCTTTCCGGCTGTACCGGAGAAATCTATATAAATAAGTTCAGAAGCAGTTTTCGTATCCAGTACCGGTTGCACCTTGCAACGGACATCGGCTACCGGAGCCACCGTAGAAATAATTACAGTTCCCGGAGCCTTTACAATACTTCCATCGGGGTATTTTTGTGTCATGGACAGGGAATCTTTCCCTGTGGGGATGTTGATACCCAGGTCACAGGAAAAATCACCGGCCGCCTGTACGGCACGGTACAACCGGGCATCTTCTCCTTTGTTCTTGCAGGGCCACATCCAGTTGGCACTCAGCGAAACGCTTTCCAGGCCATCTTCCAGTACCACAAATACCAGGTTGGTAAGCGCCTCGGCAATCGCCAAACGACTCCCTGCCGCCGGGTCAATCAGAGCCGGTACGGGAGCATGCCCCAAAGAAGTGGCAACTCCTGCAAAGCCTTTAGAGGAAGGAGCATACGACAAAGCCATAAGTCCGTAGTCGTTCAGGGGTAACTGCAATTCTCCTACCGTTTGCTGTCCCGCCACCCAGCCGGTAACGCAGCGGTCTGCTTTGTTAGTAATCCAATCTTTGCAAGCAACCGATTCCAGCTGCAGGACTCGTTCCGCTAAACCAACCAGCGAGGCATTGTCCATGGGACAGTGCAACGGTTCAAATACCGGATCGTGCGTTACATCTTCCATGACCGTAACCGGTAACGAACCAAACAAATCTTTCAATTCCAGATCAAACGGAATTTCCTCTGTTTCCTGATTTTCAAAGAGCAGCCTCTTGTCACCCGTAACCCGGCCAATAACATACATAGGTGCTTTTTCTCTTTCCGCCGTACGTTGCACCAGGAGCAGGTGCTCTTCATGTACAACCAGCCCCATACGCTCTTGCGATTCGTTGCTGATAACCTCTTTGGCACTCAATGTAGGATCTCCTACCGGGAAACTTTCCAGATCAAACCGTCCTCCGGCAGATTCTACCAGTTCCGACAAGCAGTTCAGGTGCCCTCCGGCCCCGTGGTCGTGTATGGAAACAATGGGATTGTCTGCACTTTCTGCCAGGGCGCGGATGGTATTGTACACCCGTTTCTGCATCTCGGGGTTGGAACGTTGTACGGCATTCAGTTCCATGGAATGGTCCATTTCACCCGTAGCAACAGAAGACCCGGCACCGCCTCCCATACCAATCCGGTAATTGTCTCCGCCCAGAAGCACTACCCGGTCATCTTTTTGCGGCATCCCTTTTTGTGCATATTCCCTACGGGCAAAACCAACGCCTCCGGCTTGCATGATTACTTTATCGTATCCAAAGCAATGTTCACCCTCAACGTGTTCAAAACACAGGAGCGAACCGCAAATAAGCGGATGTCCGAATTTGTTGCCGTATTGGGCCGCTCCGTCAGAAGCCCTGGTAAGGATGTCTTCCGGTGTATGGTAAAGCCAGGGCCGAGGTTCCGGCAGGCCTTCTCTGTCTTGAAGCCTTGGGTAAGAAGTCATGTACACCGCAGTACCGGCGATAGGAAAAGAGCCTTTGCCTCCGGCCATGCGGTCGCGGATCTCTCCCCCTCCACCGGTAGCAGCTCCGTTGAAAGGTTCAACCGTTGTTGGAAAATTGTGGGTTTCCGCCTTCAAGCTTAATACCGTATCATCGGCACCTAAGTTGAAAAAGGAAGGTTTGTCCGGAAATGCCGGAGTGAAAAACGGAAGATTTTCAGGTCCCCGTACAAAGGCACAATTGTCTTTGTACGCAGAAACAATGCGGTTGGGATTCACAGCCGCTGTTTTTTTTATGAGCGAAAACAACGATCCGGGTTGTTCCTTCCCGTCCAGAATAAATGTTCCGTTAAATATTTTGTGGCGGCAATGCTCGGAATTGACCTGAGAAAACCCAAAAACTTCCGAATCTGTCAGTGGCCTGCCCAAACGTTGTGCCAGCAATTCCAGGTAATGAATTTCTTCTTTGCTAAGGGCCAGGCTTTCTTCCCGATTGTATGCTTCAATATCTGCAACGTAACGTACCGGTTCACGTACCCGCTTTGAATAAAAAACGGGATCTTCCAATCCCTTGTATTCTTCATGGAACATGTAATCGTAGGGTTCCTGCTCTGCTAAGGGAAAAAATTCTTCTATACGGACAATTCCGGGGATATTTATTCCGTGGCAGATTTCTGTTGCCACAGTGCTCCAGGGGGTAGGCAATTCACGTCTGGGACCCTTAAAACGATTTTTCAGGAAAGGATGGTCCTGCTCAATTTGTTCAGCTCCATCAAAAAGCCATGTGAGTACCTGCAATTGATTTTCAGATAATTGCCCTTTTGTCTGAAGAACATATACACGGGTGCGGTTATCCAGAAAAAAATAATTCATATAAGTCTAAGTCTTTTATCTACGCTGCATTCGAATGTAAAAAAATATTTTTGCAGCCTTGTTTAATGTGTCAACGGCATCAAAAACTTCCAGGATATTGTTTCCGGTAGCCAAAATTCCGTGGCGTTCCCACAACATGAACCTGAATTTTTTCAAATCTTTTATGCTGGCTTGTGCCAACTCTAAAGACCCCGGAGCTTCGTACGGAACCCAGCCCACTCCGCGGGGAACACATACACTAACCTCGGGATGCATTTCATATAAAGTTTCTGTAACGGCTTTTGAATTTTGCAGTTCCTTTATATGCGACAAAGCAATCAGCTCTGTGGGGTGGGTATGAAAGACCACACGCCTGCCGGCTGCCACAGAGGTACCGTTTGTTAAAGCCTCATGAGCAAAAACCTGATGCATGAGCATATGTGACGGCAGTTCTATGGTAGGAGGCAAATCCTTATCTGCCAGTATATCTATACTTTTACCTGCCGAAGTAACACGGACAACCATACCCTGGTCCATGGGATTGCGGGCTATATCCCGCATGCGAGAACCGGCACTTGTCACGTAGTAATACTGATCCTCCAGTTCGGGAACCGGATGCAGAAGCGGCACTTTGGAAATTACAGGAAGTACCTTGTTTTCTTCTCCTATAAATTCGGTTACATTCACGCTAATGTTACCTGCATTCCTTTCTGCCCAGCCTTTTTCCCACATGTAGCCTGCGACCTGAGCAATGTCGTTGATCTGCATTTGTAAGGGTCCGTTGTACTTCAATGACATATTCTATTTTTTAACAAGTAAACTGATTCTCATGATGACCAAATCCAGCGTTCTGTGGCTGTATGTTTCAAACGGAATTTTATTACCAACCAATATATCGATAATCTTTTCGTCCAATTCCAGGGATTGCTTCAAATCGTGTATTCTTCCTTCCTGTTCAAAATAGGATGTTCTCTGAATAAACAGGTTGAAGTTGTTGAAACGGCGGAAATTTTCCAGGATGTCCCGGTTGAATTCTTCGGAAATACCAACGCCAAAAACAAGGCTGTTCAACAACGTAGCATCCGTTACTACCACATCTACCTTTCCTACCAACCGCTTAACCCTATGTGTTTGTACTTCAAAAATATGGCGCTGGTGGGGCTCACTGCCATCCAGAATATCAAACTTCTGATCCCACACCAATTCTTTAGCATACTCAGGCACATACTCGGTAATGATGTGCTGCTTTTTTAACTTACTGGCAATTTCCCACGCACAAGTAGTCTTGCCCGATGCCGGGCCCCCGAACAGGTTGACTATCAATGTATCTTTGGAAGGCATGGTATGTGTTTTAGAAACTACAAATATACTATTTTTTTACATAGGAATAAGGTAGTTTTTCACCCCGAAAAACCCTTCCCCGGGCAGGAGAAGCCCCCATGACAAATTGCAGCACCCCGCCCTGCATAAGCTCCCTATGTGTAATGAACGCTTTATCATACGGTTTCCCGTTCCACGTTACACTTTTTACGTACCGGTTCCGCACACTCAGATCCGGAGCTTCAACAACCAATTCTTTTCCACCTTCCAGAAAAACAACCATTCTTTTAAAACCGGGCACCCCCAGCACATACTCTTCCGTTCCGGGGCACAGGGGATACAACCCCATAGAAGAAAAAACAAACCACGCCGCCGGCTCCTCACCATCTGCCACGCCTGCACCCCCCGCCACGACGGGCCCTGCCATTTGGCTCCCGGCCGTCTGCTCTGCCCATGCACCACCGGTCGTCACTGTTTGGCTACTGGCTAGCTCTCCCGCCCGGCTTGCCGTTACGCAGGCGTCTGCCATTTCGTTCAGCAATTCCTGCCCCTTCCAGGGAGAGGCTGTCCATACGTACAAATACGGAAGTTCCGGAAAGCGGGCAGCTGCATCCAGCCGGTGCTCATACGCCTTGCGACCCTGCACCCTGTCCACTACATCGGCCATATTGTGCGGAACAAACAGCAAATCGTCTCTACTCTCCGGGAAATCTTTTTCCACACCTTTTTGTACATCCAGCAACCACTGATAAGCCGTAACGTAAGGCCTGATTTCGTTCACTGTATTAACATCCCCCATGCCGGAAGCCATCATGATCAAACACCAGTTCACATAGGAAAATTCGCGCGTAAGAGCCACAGAGCGAGAGGAGGCCTCTGCCGGAACAAACCCAATTTTCCTGGCTTCCTGAACAAGAGAAAGGAAAGGCGTTTTTACCGTAGTGGTTATGGCCTCGGTAAGCAACGGTAACAGGGAAGACGGCAAAATCCCTTTGGCACGGGCATCTGCCAGCAACAGCACCGCTTCTTTCCGAAAAGCTTCCCCCGGCAAAAGCCTCGGCACACTCTGATCGTACACCGTAAGGGCCGAGGCCGTAAAGCGACGGCTCTGCCCCGGTTTCAGGAATGTCATAAGCGGGTACCGGGCTGCACTTGCCGGGTACAGGCCGGTGTAATGCACATGGGAATCAGTCGTATGTATGTTGTTGTCGCACCCCCGGTAACGTCCGTCCACATCCTCCGCCACTACGGGCCATGCCATGCTGCAGGCCAGAGATTCGTAAAAAAAGTTTTTACGGTCTGCGGCCGGACCCGTTGCCTCGCTGCCTTCAATCCGTACTACGGCCAGTTCCTTTTCCCACACCTGTTCCATTTCCCAACCCAGCGCTTCAAAGGTTTTGCTCTCCTGCTCGGCTTTCAGATTTTGCAAGGCTCCGCTGACATCAACAGCCGAAAAAGCCGTACGCACCTCCAGCACCCCATCGTCTGCAAACGCCTGCGCTCCTTTAACCAAATCAAACGTAAAAACCACAGAAAGCCCCCGCCCGCTCATAAACGGATACGGCAGAGCACCGGGCACCGGAACCTCCGTTTTGCTACCCACCGGGCCTTCTGCTCCGTGACCGCCTGCCGGGCCTTCTCCGCTGCTCGTTTCCCTGTAGTACTTCACCGGCCGGGAAAACCTTACGGCAAAATACGTATGTCCCAGGGCCTGGCTGCCCTCGGACAGAATAGCTCCCGTAACGGTATATTCGTCTTCTATCCTTACGTGCGACCACAAAAGGTCACCGTACCGGCCAGCGGCCCCTGCGGAAAGGTCCAGCAGTACTTCGCCTGTTTTTGCCGGCTCCCCCCACAGACGCGGAAAAGAAATCCGGTGCATGGCGCCCCGGGGTGTCGCTGCCGTCTTAATCTCCATCCCCTGCCTGCCCTCGGCAGATTCCGGAATCAACAACAACGTACCGTATTCGCTTACAGAAAGTGCATGATAGAAACGATGCTCCAGCGCGTTAGGATGCACCGGCGCATCAGGAAGCTCCGGCGCGTTAAGATTCTTATGCGCCATAACGTGTACAGCCCCAAACGGAACATACACGGGATTCTCCGGAACGTACACAGCATGCTGCGGCTGTGCAGCCAGAAAAGTTAGAGAAAAACAAGCGGCAAGGGTCAGATAAAGGAATCGGCGGGTCATACTTCGGCGGGTCATACTTCGGTTAATGTATAGGTGCGGGAGCCTATTTTTAATTTTTCCGCATGGGCCAGGCCAAATTCCCCATCGGTACGCGGATGAACACACGTGAATTTGTCTTTTCCTTCCAGCGTCTTTTCCCCGTGCGGGTCTGCCATGCTTCCGGGAACGGCAGGAGCATTCCGCACCATATCAAAGCACGCCTGGTCCAGCGCCAGCGGATCAAAAGAAGCCAGCATGCCTACATCGGGCACAATAGGTATATCGTTCGTACCCCAGCAATCGCAATGCGGAGACACGTCCATAATAAAAGCTACGTGAAAATGCGGTTTGTCTTTCAAAACAGCCAGTGCGTATTCTGCAATTTTTGCGGTCAGTCCCTGCGTTGTGGAATACGTACCGGGACGAGCCGCATCGTACTGGCATACAGCAACACACTGGCCGCATCCCACACAAATTGCGTAATCAATCACGGCCTTCTTCTCGGCATCCAGGGTAACAGCTTTGTGACGGCAGTGGTTCACGCACACGCGGCACCCAATGCAGTTGGAGCGTTCAATCACAGGCTGTGAATCGGAGTGCAAGTGCAACTTGCCTCCCACGCTGGCGCATCCCATGCCAATGTTTTTCAAGGCCCCTCCAAAGCCGGCCTGCTCGTGGCCTTTGAAATGCGTCATGCTCACCAGCACATCGGCACTGGCAATACCCGAGGCAATCCGTGCTTCTTTGCAATACTCTCCTTCCGGCAGAGGGATGACCTCCTCGTCCGTGCCTTTCAATCCATCGGCAATGATCACAGGAGCGCCGGGAACGCTGATGGGATTGTACCCGTTCAGGAATGCAGTGCGCAAATGGTCCACCGCGTTGGCACGCGACCCGCTGTACAGCGTGTTGGTATCTGTCAAAAAAGGCCGAGACCCCATTTCTTTGAGTACCTCTGCCATGCGGGCAGCGTAGTTGTGGCGCAGGAACGCCATGTTGCCCAATTCTCCAAAATGAATTTTAATAGCCGTGAACTTGTCCCGGCAAGGCAATTTTTCTATCCCGGCCGCCTTCACAAGCAGTTCCATTTTTTTGGGCAGGCTCCTGCCCGGACTCGACCGCAGGTTGGTATAAAAGACTTCACTCATAGCTCGCATTTTTCAGCGGCTAAGTTAAGAAGTTTTACGTATCTTTCGGGAGAAAATCAATCCTTAATCGTATGAAAACAGTTGCCGAATGCCACACTCTTTTTCAGGCCAACATCATAAAAGGAAACTTGGAAAACGAAGGATTCCATCCCGTCGTTTTTGATAACAGCATGAACTCCATCCTGCCGTTCCAATCCACCCAGGGGAAACAATACGTCACCGTCCGGGTTCCCGACCAGGAATACGCCGCCGCCACAGAATTTCTGGAAAGCACCTGAGTGCGTTGCGCACTGAGCTCCGGACCAGCATTTGAGTGCGTTGCACGCTCGGCTCCGGACCGGCACCTAAGTGCGTTGCACGCTCGGCTCCGGACAGGCACCTAAGTGCGTTGCACGCTCGGCTCCGGACCGGCACCTAAGTGCGCCACCTGTAGCCGGCACTAATTCTGGTCGCTGCACCAAAAGAACGGGGAACACCTCCCGGATGCTACGCTATCGCTTCGCTCCCGCTCCGCAACCGGGCCCCTCCCTCCTCGGGTGCGAGGTTCCCCTTTTTCTTTTGGTGCCAGCTCCCTTTCCAGCTCCCTTGCCAGCTCCCTTGCCCGGTTTTCTGCGCAAATACATGCATTTTGGCGCGTTTTGGGCATTCTAGATTCAATCTAGCGCGCCAGGTTTTTTTGCCATTGCCATATTTGTTTCTGAATCTGACAGTTGCAACTTCTTCAGAAAATTTTGGCGCGCTTGATTGAATCTAGCGCGCCAAATTGTGCCGAGCAGTTGCTGCTGCGTCCTGCGTCACAACCGAAACAAGGGGATGCCTCGGCTTTCAAAACCGGTTGCCTGCAACCGGAAGCATCCCCGGTTCCGGGGTAATGCGGCAGGGTGGCCACTGAGTGCGACGCAATCGGGGGTTAACTTGCTGATTCACCGCATGTTATTAAAAACATGCCCCAGGGGCACGTTTTCAGCAAACTACTATGGTACAGCGCATTAAGTGCTGAGTGCGACGCACTAATTTTTCCGGGCAGCAGCGGCAGCAGCAGCGGCATCAGCAGCCGGAACAAGCGGCAGCAGCAACAGCATCAGCAACAGCATCAGCAGCAGCGAACAAACAACAGCAGCAACAGCAGCAAAAGCGGCATCAGCAGCCGGAACAAGCGGCTGCCTCGGCTTTTTCCACCAGCTCCAGCACATCCAGGCTTCTTTGGTGCGTGTTGACGGCAGATTCCCCGGCGCCCGATTCAATGACGTCCAGGAATTCTTTAAGTTCGTAATACAGATTGTCCTCCAGGGTGGGCACCGAAAGGTCCGTCACAGATCCGTCCCGGAGCTCCAGTACCGGGCGCTCCATATTGGATAGCTGCTGAATAACAATGCGTCCGGCTTCCCCCTGAATCTCGGAAGGCAGGCGGGAATCAGAAATCTTGGAAAATAGGACCACCGCCTCCATCCCCGGATAGGTCATCAGTACCGAGCCCTGTCCGTCCACCCCGGTAGAAAGGCGTATTGCCGAGGCCTGCAATTGTTGTGGCATACCAAAAAGATGCACCAGCGGCGCCAGCCCGTACACGCCCAGGTCGCGCAATGCCCCGTTTCCCATACCGGCACGGAAAGCATTTTCTATAATCCCGTTTTTAAAGCGGTCATACCGGGACGAGTACTGGCAAAACTGAGCAAAATACCTCCGGATTGTCCCCAGGCGCGGGAGTGCTTCCCGTACGCGTGCAAAATTGGGGAGCAGCGTGGTTTTCATAGCTTCCATCAGGACCACCCCGTGTTTTTGAGCCGCACAGACCATGGCCTGGCTTTCTTCAAGTGAGGGAGCCAACGGCTTTTCGCAAAGCACATGCTTTCCGTGTTCCATCATCAGGATGGCCTGCGGGGCATGAAAACAATTGGGCGAGGCAATATAAACAGCGTCTATCTGTGGATCGGCAGCCAGCGCCTGAAGGGAGGTATATGTCTTTGTAATACCGTACTTGGCGGCAAACAGGTCTGCCCTTTCCTGTGTACGTGAATAAACAGCCTGCCATGCAAAACGGGGATCGTGCGCCGCTCCTCTTAGGAAGGCATCTACAATCACATTGGAACCAATAGTGGCAAAGCGGATCATAGATAAGAATTGGTGAGTTGTACTGGATTCGAACCAGTGACCCCTACCCTGTCAAGGTAGTGCTCTGAACCAGCTGAGCTAACAACTCAATGTGTCAAGGTACGCAATCGTGCGGCAAAATTACTAAAAAGAACCCATTATTCAATACGCCCGTACGGTCANCTGTTCCCTTTNCCTGCGCCGGGCTTTGCGTTCCAATTCCCTTAGCTTTAGTTTTACGGGAGCAGTAACAAATTCCGGGCAATTAAACGAACGGGTAAGGGTGCCGTAAAAACGTCCCGGATCCTTCTGTGGCAATAAAAATGGTTTTTCCACTTTGCCCTCTTCATCCATATACCCTATATATGGCAGTACCAGCAATCCATCGCGGCGGCGGCTGGANAAAACAANCCAGCGGGAGTTGCTGCTCCATACAGGGTAACTCTCTGTATCGGGGCTGTTCCAGGGTTCAATCAGGTGCCATGTACNCTCTTTCAGATCCAGCAAAGCCAGTTCCGAAGCACGGTGGTTGATGGGGAACGTTCCATAGTCCAACAGGGTAAAAAGCAGGAACCTTCCGTCCGGGGACGGTACTGGCTGGGAAATGCTTTTCCCCAAAGATACGGCATCAATGACCGTGTGGATTTCTTTGCCCGTTTCTCCTGTCTNTGGATTAAAATCCACCCTGCACAAGTTGTACCTCAGGTCCTTGTACTNNGTTGGCAAATCCTTTTCCTCTGCCAGACAAAAATACAGGGAGCGACCGTCNGCCGAAAATTTGGGAAAGGTTTCAAAACTGCCGGTAGTCAGGTGATCCCCTGCCAGGATACAATTGTTTTGTGTATCGTAAATTACAATGTCAGAAACCANGTCATACACNTCTACCCTGTCTTTTTCCGTTACATGAAATGACTGAAACGTCTTGTTTAGCGAATACGCAATAAACCGTCCTTCGGGATGCCAGNCCGGATAGGAAAAGGCCGAGGCGGTGGCCTCCGTCCGGCTGTCCAGNTAACGGAACTCTCTNCCTTTTTGCAGTACGGTGCCTCCTGCCTCGCCCCGGACATGCAAGGTCATGTACTCCGGGTCTTTGTCTTTGAAAGAATGGCAGTTCACGCAGGTTTGNGGGATCAGCGTGTTTTCATACAAGGCTTTGGTGCGGAACGAGGACAGCTCCCGTTGGTAAATGCCAATCCTGCTGTATACTTCATAGCCGGGGGCAATATGGCGGTACACCAGTCCGTGGTCAATGGGATGGGAGTTCACATAGATTGAAAAAGGTTCAAAACCGTACCATATACCGTTGTGACGGGCTTTGACCGTAACCACCAGACTGTCCCCTGCGTTTTGTTCCAACAAACGCGCCCAGCGGCGGCCGGGAAAACGCAGGGTACGCCTTCCCCGTACGTTCAAAACGACTCCGTCCTGCCCTTCTATCCGGGCTTCCAGGTTTCTGTACTCANNCCCTTCCAGGGTAAAATGTAACGGAGCTATGTTAACAGGAACCGTCACTCCTTTGTAATCGGGAAAGATCTCCGGCTGTGTATCANGCAGTGCCACATGGACCTGTGGCCTGCTGCAGGAAACAAACAGCAACAAAAGAGCAACCGGTAAACTATATCTTAGTGAAGAATACATAATACCAANANGTGTTTCCAAAGTCTTTTTTTAACTCCCTTTCCGGTCGGCCCCCNGCAAACCGGCTGTACATTGCCGTAAATTCATCCAGCCTCTGTAATACGTCTTCAGAGATATTCCAGGGAATACCCNCGGGACCGGGATGGTCCTGTACCCAGTACAACACAAGGGCTTCCTGGTAAGGCACAGGCAACGGTTTATGGCTTCCTTCCGGATATTCCGCAGATACGTAACGGGCAAAACTTTTCAAATCTTTAGCCAGCAACGTGTAGGCCAGCATATAATCACAGGCCATTTTGTTATCGTTGTTTTGGTCGTACAAGACATGAAGCATGGCATTCAATCCTTCCGGGCTAAATAACATTTCTTCCCGGAAACGGATCCTGCGGGTTCCNCCATAAAGGGGATGATCTGCAATACGTNCNTCGTTGCCAAGGTATTGCATGGCATCCAGGGCCCATTTCCGGTAAAAGAGGGTTTTTGATAACTGNTCCAGGTATGTGCGGGCCACCAGGTAATGACCGTTNATGATGTTTGTCCGGGCAAGTTGCNGGTATGACCGGGCGCTTTTTTGAAAATCGGGGATGGCCTCCATAGCGTCGTAGGCGTTGCGCTGCGCGGAATTGACCATGCCCAGGTGCTTTACAATTCAG
>JGI24712J26585_10002291_pt1 | contig 15746 bp, 17 predicted proteins | sample BioPla3DNA2_FD_26585 | JGI IMG/M metagenome (IMG submission 26585) | reverse complement strand
CAACATATTCTTCAAGACGCGCATCGAATTCTTCTTCTGTTTCATTCAAGCGCATGATATGAATATCTTCTGGTGTGAAATCAAGTCCAATGACTTCCCCTTCGATGGCTTTACGTGTTGAGTGAATCAACCATTCGTTACCAAGTTCATCGTGAGCAATGATTTCATAATGTACCCCACGGAAAAGTTGGGTATCGACTTTCACACGTAGTTTACCTTCTTCAGGCATTGTGATTTGCAAATCTTCTGGACGGATAACNACTTCAACCGCNTCATTTGGTCGCATACCACCGTCAACCGCTTCAAAACGTTTGCCGTTAAACTCAACCAAATAATCTTCAATCATTTTACCAGGAATGATATTAGACTCACCGATGAAGGTAGCCACAAAGTGGTTAATTGGCTCGTCATAAATATCTACTGGTGTACCTGATTGGACGATTTCGCCATCATTCATAACGAAAATCCAGTCTGACATTGCCAAAGCTTCTTCTTGGTCGTGAGTGACGAAAACAAAGGTAATGCCAAGACGTTGTTGTAATTCACGAAGTTCGTATTGCATTTCTGTACGCAACTTCAAATCCAAGGCTGATAATGGTTCATCAAGCAAAACCACGCGAGGTTCATTGATGATAGCACGCGCAATCGCGACACGCTGGCGCTGTCCACCAGATAACTTTTGAATCTGGCGATTCTCAAAACCAGCCAAACGTACCATTTTAAGAGCTTCTTCCACTCGTCGTTCAATTTCTTTTTTGTCGACTTTTTTTAATTTTAGAGGAAAAGCGACATTTTCAAAAACATTCATATGTGGAAATAGAGCGTAATTTTGAAAAACAGTATGGACATCACGTTTATTAATTGGAATTTCATTAATACGTTCACCATCAAGGAATACATCACCAGTCGTTGGTTGTAAAAGACCAGCAATGATATTTAAAATGGTCGATTTACCTGAACCTGATGCACCAAGAAGGGTGTAAAACTTTCCTTCTTCAAGTTCAAAGTTAATGTCCTTTAAAACAACTGTACCGCTGTCTTCAAATACTTTTGATACGTTTTTAAATGCAATAATTGGATTAGTCAATTCTCATAAAACCTCCATGGAGCTTCTTTAATCTTTTTTCTCACCGATAATTCGAACTTCTCGTTCTAAGCGAACACCTGAATTTTTCTCAACGGTATCAATAACGTAAGCAATTAAATCTTCATAATCTTGTGCTGTACCATCAGCAACATTCACCATAAATCCAGCGTGTTACTAACTTCAACACCACCGATACGGTGTCCTTTTAGATTTGCCTCAGTAATCAATTGTCCAGCAAAGTGACCAACAGGTCGTTTGAATACTGAACCACATGATGGGTATTCAAGTGGTTGTTTCAATTCACGTAAATGTGTTAAACGAGCCATTTCTTGCTCGATAAGAACATAGTCACCTGGTTTAAGGGCAAATTTTGCTGAAATAACAATATCACCACTGTCTTGAACAGCAGAATGACGGTAACCAAACTTCATGTCACGTGCTTCAATTGTCTTAACTTTTCCTTCTTTTGTAAGCACTTGTGCAGAAACTAAGACATGTGAAATTTCACCACCGTAAGCTCCAGCATTCATGAAAACAGCACCACCGACACTACCTGGAATACCACAAGCAAATTCAAAACCTGTTAAACTGTGGTATTTAGCAATACGTGTTGTCTCTGCTAAGTTTGCACCTGCTTCTGCTTCAATAACATAACCGTTTACAGTAACAGTATTTAATTTATCAAACATGATGACAAAACCACGAATACCACCATCACGAACGATGATATTACTTGCATTACCAAGTACCATCCATGGAATGTCATTTTTATTAGCGAATTCGACGATACGAACCAATTCATAACGATTACGTGGAAAAGCGAGATAGTCTGCTGGACCTCCCACTTTTGTAAACGTATATTTTTTTAAGGGTTCATTAACGCGAATATCAATTCCTTTTAGTTCATCATTTAAAAATTCTAACATTTTCTTCCAACTCTAAAACTATTTAATCAAAATCGTAGTTATCTTTTGATTAAAATCAACTAATTCATCTAAAAAATTAATTAGCTCATTTATGATCAAATGATTGTATCGACTACTAAAAAATCGGCATAAAGCCGACCTTAATTATAACAAAAAAATCAGCTTTTGACGATATTTAAGACTGAAGTTTTCGCACTTCTTCAAGATTTAATTTTTTTAAATAGGACGTAATAGATTTGCCACAAATGTCAAGTGACGGTGCAATATCATGCAAAGGCACCAAAACAAAGGCACGTTCTGTCATATAAGGGTGCGGAACTTTCAAATTTTCTTCATTGATATGGTCATCACCATACAAAAGAATATCAATATCAATTGTTCTTGGTCCCCAATGTTCATGACGAACACGGTCTAAGTCTTTCTCAATTTGTTGACAATTCACTAGTAACTCTTGCGCGGGTAAACTAGTTTCCAGCTCACAGCACAGATTTAAAAAATCATCTTGGTCTGTTTTACCCCAGGCCGCTGTTTCATAAAATGGTGAAATAGACACTACCTGAGTTTTTGACAATTGGTTTAGCTTATTAAGAGCAGATTCTAAATATGCCTTTTTATCACCGATATTACTACCAAGACTTAAAAATACTTTTGTCATTGACGCTCCCGTTCTAACTCAATGCCAACTGAGTCATAATGCCCGTTAATTGGCGGATTTTCTTTTGAAATTCTGATTTTAATGGCTTGAACAGCAGGAAATTGTTCAAAAATATCTTGGCAGATTGCACCGCCTAAGCGTTCAATTAAAATATATTTATGTTCTTCGACTTGTCTTTTAATTGCTTCAAAAACTAAACCATAGTGGACAGTATCTTCTAAACAGTCACTTTGCGAAGCCTTTTGTAAATCAACAGACAAGGTGCAGTCAACGACAAAAATTTGACCTAATGTCTGCTCTTCTTTGAAGGCACCGTGATAACCATAAAATCGGCAACCTTGCAGATAAATTTTATCCATATATCTTTATACAACAAAGAAGCTTTGCCATATAGCAAAGACAACTTTTATTACTCCTTTCAAGCGAGTTGACTAATGACATTAACAATATCTCGGTTAGCTTCCACGTTATGCACACGAACAATTTGACAACCTTTTGCAATCGCCCATGCAGATAACGCTGCTGTTCCCATATCGCGATCAGTAGCTTTTGTTCCACCACCAAGTAAAAAGTCAACTGTGCGTTTACGTGAAATTCCAAAAAGTACTGGATATCCTAATTGACAAACGGCATCTAAACCTTTCAACAGCTCAATATTTTGTTCTTCATTTTTAGCAAAGCCAAAACCTGGATCAATCCAGATATTTTCTTTAGCAACGCCAGCTGCTAATGCTGCATCTGCTCTTTCTTTCAAGAATTCACATACTTCACTAGTGATATTGTCGTATTTTTCTTCTTTCTGATTATGCATTAAAATAATCGGAACATTCTTTTCGGCAGCAAGCGCTAGCATTTCGCCATCATAAAGACCTGCCCAAACATCATTTAAAATGTCTGCGCCAGCCTCCAAGGCTGCACGAGCTGTTTGAGTTTTATAAGTATCAATACTCACTAGCACATCAAATTTTTCTTTGAGAGCTTTGATGACTGGAACAACACGTTTTATTTCTTCTTCAGCATCGACAAAAGTGTACCCCGGGCGTGTTGATTCTCCGCCAACATCGATGATTTTAGCACCTTGTGCAATCATTTTTTCTGCTTGCTTAAGCGCTTTTTCAACAGATGTATAAGAACCACCATCTGAAAATGAATCAGGAGTGACATTTAAGACACCCATGATGCATGCTTTACCATCAACACTATGCTTACCAATTTTCATCATTATCTCCTTTTATCAATGCTTAAATAGCTATTATTTCCCTAAAATAAGTGACAAAATTTCTTTTCGTTCTTCACGATTTTCTTTAAAAATACCACGAGCAACTGTTGTTACAGTCTTACTACCTGGCTTTTTAATACCGCGCATTGTCATGCACATGTGCTCTGCTTCTACCATCACAAAAACACCTTTTGGATGAAGTGCTTCTTCGAGGGCAGTCGCTACTTGATCAGTTAAGCGTTCTTGCAATTGTGGACGTTTACTTGCCACTTCAACAGCACGCGCTAATTTGCTAAGACCAGTTACGCGACCATCACTTGGCAAATAAGCAACATGCGCTTTTCCGTAAAAAGGAACTAAGTGGTGCTCACACATTGAATAAAAAGGAATATCCTTCACAAGCACAACTTCGTCATGATTTTCAGAAAAAACTGCTGTAAATTGATCTTTTGGATCTTCGTTTAAGCCTGAAAACATCTCTTGATACATCTTTGCAACACGTTTAGGAGTGTCAAGTAATCCTTCACGTTCAGGGTTTTCACCCAGTGCTTCTAAAAGTTGATATACTGCTGCTTCAAGTTTTTCTTGATTTGCCATTATCTTTTCCAATCTTTTTATATTTTTTCTATTATAGCTTAATTTTCCTGTCTTGACAAAAGTACGGGACGTACTTGTGAAATAAAATAGAGTGAACCTGTAATTAAATAAAAGTCTTCTTGACTATTTAGGTTAATCTTATCAATCCACTCTTTCCAATTAGCAACTTTATGGTAGTTGCTTGGGTATTTTTCAAGTGGTAGTGAATTATGATAAACAAAAGTTGTCACATCAACATCAGATAGTTGGCTGAGCAATTCCAACATGGAATCAATAGGTTTGGTATCAATTGCTGCAAACAAAATGTGAAGATTTTTATCTTTGTATTTTTGCATCACATCAACCAAAGCTTTGACGCTCTCATTATTATGCGCACCATCAATCATAACATTTGGAAACATGAGTTCAGTACGTCCAACCCAATGTGTCTCCTCAAGGCCTTTTCTAATAATATCATTAGTTACTTTTGGATAATCCCTTTTCAACAACAAAGCGGCTGTAATTGCTAAGCTAGCATTGCTAACTTGATGTTTTCCAGGCATTGAAAGTTTCACATTTTTAAGATTCTCAAGGCCTTGATAATCAAAACCGTTTTCATTTTCTTGAGCATAAAAATCTTTTGAAAACTCAAACAGACGGCTATCACAATCATGTGCTTTATTGACAAAAACGTGACGAACATCTTCTCGTTCAGTCGCAAAAATAAACGGCACATGCTCTTTTAGAACGCCAACTTTTTGCGCAGCGATTTCTGCATAAGTCTGTCCCAAAACATTTTGGTGATCTAATCCAATCGATGGGCAAACCACTGCTAAAGCTTTGAAAACATTTGTCGAATCATAAAGTCCACCCATTCCTGCTTCGATAATAGCAATATCAACTGGGTGCATGTGACCAAAATATTCAAACATCAACACAGTAATTACTTCAAATTCTGTTGCTGGTTCTAAATCAGTTTCGACTGACAAACGCTCAACAACAGGACGAACACGTTCGACCAAGTCAAGAAAATCAGTTTCTGAAATCATTTGACCATTTAGACTAATACGTTCACGAAAATCAACGATGTAAGGTGATGTAAACGTTCCAACTTCGTACCCAGCTGATGAAAAAATATGTTGTAAATAACTTGTGACAGAACCTTTACCGTTTGTCCCAACAACATGGACAGCTGCTAAATTTTTTTGAGGATTTCCAAGTTCTTCTAGCATCCATGCCATTCGTTCTAAACCAGGTTTAATTCCAAATTTTAACTTGCCATGAATCCAATCCAAAGCTTCTTGATAATTCATTAATGAACTTCCCAATATGACCAAAATTGCCTGCATAAAGAAAGATTGTTGAAGTGCAATTTCCGAACAAAATCTTTCACTAGAGCAATTAAAATCTATGTTTTTCCTTTCTTTCTTGACTTTTACAGTAACAGTTCTATTATATCATAAGTATTTACTAAAAAAAGCCAGCTAAGCTGACTTTCTTCAAATTCGTATTGCGTTTTCGAAATAGCTTCCAAACCTGATCGAAATGATTCTGCCATATAAGAACCACCAAGAAAAATCAAGCCGACAACAGCGCACATCTCTGATGATAAAACAATACCAATCTTTGGCAACCCAAAATAAAGAAAATAAAGCTGTATCAAAAGCGGCGTGTTACGTGATAACTCAATGTAAACCTGACAAATTTGACTCAAAATAGGTAGTCATAAATAATTTTTATAGCGAGAATACAGCACTAATTATTTTTTCCAATAGCTAACAAATTTTCTCTTCTCCCAAAAACAAAGCTGGACATTTTATCCAGCTTTGTTTAAGTAATTATAGTTCCAATATATAATAATTTTGACTTCAACAATTTGAAAAAATAGAATGAGATTATATAATGTCTATCTCATAAAGCCCACGAACGCTATTACACACATAAATATGGTCAGCATTCTCCAAATCTGTCTTTGTTAAATAGCGTTCAGTTACTTCTCCTTGTTGAATTAAATATTTCCTATATATGCCATCTAATATCCCAACTTCAACTGGCGGAGTATAATAAGTCCCATCGATTTCTAAAATAATATTCCCTATCGAAGTTTCTTGCAGATAGCCATCACTAGAAATGAAAACTTGTTCCTTATCAGAATTAGGAATATGAGGGCGATAACTTGTTTTAAAATAGGTAAAGGATGAATCACACGCTTCTTCTCTTTGAACCAATTTAGCCTGTAAAAATGTTGAGGGCAAATCTTCCAATATCGACACTTCAAACGATAGTTGACCAGATTTATGAAGTAATACCCTTAGACGATAATCAGACAAATCTAGCGTCTTAAGCAATTCTGAAATTTTATCTAAAAATTCTGTTTCAGAAAAAGGCCATCCAAAAAATCGAGCCGAACTTTTTAAACGCTTTGTATGCTCTTTAAGGAAAATTACCTTTTTTTGTGTAATCTTAGCAGTTGTTAAAATATCGAATGTGGGCTGTGATTTATACAAAAAAGCACTCTTTTCACATGTTTCTCTGTACTCACTTTCCCATTCACTATCCCAAGTAATCCCCCCACCAACACCGTAGATTGCTTGATCATCCTTCACCTGAATTGTTCTAATAGCAACGTTAAAAATTGCTCTGTCATCGTGAGGCAAACATATTCCAATAGAACCACAATAAACACCTCGTGGAGAAGGTTCTAGCTGATTGATTATTGACATTGTCGAAATTTTAGGTGCTCCTGTTATGGAACCACACGGAAAAAGGGCGTTAAAGATATCAAATAGAGATACATCTTCCTTCAATTGACTTTCAATCGTTGAAGTCATTTGCCAAACAGTAGAATATTGTTCGATATCACAGAGTTTGCTTACTGTTACACTTCCCAATTCTGAAATACGTCCCATATCGTTTCTTAGAAGATCGACAATCATCATATTTTCAGAGCGATTCTTACTATCATTAGCTAACCAATGTTTATTTCTAAAATCTTGCACATCATTAATCCCACGAGCAACAGTACCTTTCATTGGACGTGTTGTCAATTTTGATCCATTTTTTTCAAAAAATAATTCTGGACTCATTGATAAGACGGCAAAATCATCATGTTCAATATAGCAATTATATTTGGCATCTTGTTCAATCACTAGCCGATTGTAAAGCTCAAAAAGATTCGAATTAATTCTATTATGAAGCTGTACAGTATAATTAACTTGATAAGTATTTCCCTGACGAATTTGTTGTCTAATTTCTGAGATAGCTTTCTCATATTCATCTTTATCCGTCTTAGATTCCCAAACTTGTGGCATTGTGATATTCATCTCGTAATCAAGAGGAAAAGGCTCTTTGTTTACTTCACTATGAACCGTAAAGTAAACAAGGTATTCCCCAGATAACGGAAAAGTCTTTACAGAAAAATTGTTTTCAAATGCTTTTCCTGCCTCATAACTGACATAACCAACAACATAGTATCCTTGACTTTGATAATAAACTACTTTCTTAAGAATAGCCTCTACATCATCAATCAACTTTGTTGCTAATATTTTTACTGGATTTTCAAAAATTAATCGGTGTCCCAATTCTTTGAAATCAACCACAGTCTTTTTATGCATCTAAACTCCTTGTCTTTACCTGCTTTTCTTCCGCAACGACATCAGCTGTCCTAAGATAAAAATAGCAATTGCAATCCAGATGAAAATAAAACCACTAACTTCTCCATTGCCTACCTTTTCGTGAAAAACGAACACGGCTATTGCCAGTTGAATTGTGGGATTGATGTATTGGATAAACCCAATGATATTCAACGGCGCACGTTTTACCGCTTCTGCAAACAGCAACAAAGGAATCGCCGTCACAATGCCAGATGCTAAAAGTAACACGTTTTCTAGCAAGCTATAATCTAATAAACTTTCTTTTGAAAAGAATAGCAAATAGATAAGCACAAAAGGGGCGACAACACTACTTTCTACCAACATGGCAACGTCACTGGATAACTTGACATTTTTCTTAACCAGTCCATACAAAGCAAAGGTAACTGCTAACAGTATCGAAACAAGAGGCACCTGCCCTGTGTTAATTGCTAAAATTCCCACACCAATACCTGCAATGATAATCGCCGCAGTNATCCATGGACTCAATCGTTCATGTAGGAAAACTAATGCTAATAATATTGACACAAGGGGCATAATATAATAGCCAAAACTAGCTTGTGTTGCCTGCTGGTGACTAACTGCAAAGATATAAGTTAACCAATTCAATGCAATCAAAAAACTTGCCAAAACAGCCATAGTAAGTTCTTGCTTATGACTAATAAGTTGGCGAATTTCACCACGATATCGCTCCTTATTTTTGGATAAAACCATGTAAACCAACATTGTTAAAACAGTAAAAATAATGCGATAAGAAAAGGTGTTATATGAATTAACACCTGAAAGTAATTTCCAATAAAGGGATAAAAAGCCCCACAAAATATAGGTTATTAAGCCAAGCAAAATCCCCAAATTAGTCTTTTTCAACAAAAACTCCTTTAGTATCAACTTGTAGTGCGACAACTTCACCATCCAAAGCGAGCGCTTCAAAGCGCTCAACAAGCTCTGCTTGTTTTGCTTTTGGAGCCAAGGTCATAATCGTTGGACCTGCACCAGATAGGTAAGTTGCATAGGCACCAACCTCGTGAGCTGCTCCTTTAATCGGTGCAAATTCTTTAACTAGTTTTTGACGGAAACGTTCATGGAAAAGGTCAGCTTCAATCGCTTTTCCAGCTTTTTCCAAATCACCTGTTAGAAGCGCAGCAATAGCTACATTGGCAATTGATGAGGCAGCAACAGCTTCCTTATAAGAAAACTCATTTGGCAACACATTGCGGCTATCGCTAGTCTTTAATTCATAATTAGGAATGAACGCCACAAAAGAGGCTTCAGGAAAGGCAGCAACGGTACTATTGACCTTTTCATCAACATAAGATGAAATAACAAGATTACCAAAAATAGCTGGCGCAACATTATCTGGATGCCCTTCGATTTTTGTCGCAATCACCAATTTTTCATCAGCTGAAAGCTGTAAATGAGCCAACTGATTAGCTAACTCAATTCCCGCTACAATAACTGAAGATGAAGAACCTAATCCTCGCGCTAACGGGATATCAGAAATCATCTTGATACGATGAGGAGTGAGGTCTTCTTTTACTTGCAATGCTGTTGCAATCAAAAGATTATTTTCATCACTAGGCACATCCCCTAAGTCATGTAAAACTTCCCATTTATCAGCAGCTTCAAGCACTTCAATTGTAAGGTACTTAGAAACTGCTACACCAACTGAATCAAACCCAGGTCCAATGTTAGCAGATGTCGCTGGTACAGTTATTTTCATATCTCTATCAATGCTCATTTTACATGAGCTTTCCTTTCATTTACTAAGTAATTCTTATTCGCCCAAAACTTTAAGTGTATTTAATACTTTGAAATCTTTTTCAGCTTCAAGTTTTTCAGTAACTGCTGCCAATTGTGTCTTACTCATTGAATGAGTGATAATGACAACACGTGCACGTGTTCCATTTGCTTTTTGCTGAAGCACTTGTTCAAACGAAATGTTTTCAGAGTTAAAGATTTCAGCTAAGCGAAGCAATTGACCTTTTTTGTCTGGCGTATTAATTGCAAAATAATAATGACTTGTCACATCTGATGGATTTGCCATTTTTGTCTCACGAGCAAATTCATTGAAAGATTTACCAACATTTCCATCTTTAATACGGCGACAAATGCGAATAATGTCAGCTGTAACTGAAGTAGCGGTTGGTTTTTGACCAGCACCTGGGCCATAGTACATTGATTCACCAATACCGATTGACTCAACAAAAACGGCATTCATCACATCGTTTACACTAGCAAGTGGGTGTGATTTAGGCAAGAATGTTGGAGAAACCTCAGCTGAGATACCAGACTCAACTTCACGAATATCGCCAACAAGCTTAATGACATAGCCAAGTTTTTGTGCAACTGCAACATCATCTGGTGTGATTGTAGTAATCCCTTTGTGAGCAACATCATCAAAATCAATTGTCATACCAAAACCAAATTGACTCAAGATAACTGCTTTATAGGCTGCATCAATACCTTCAACGTCATTTGTTGGGTCACTTTCAGCGTAGCCAAGTTCTTGAGCTGTCTTAAGAGCATCATCGTAAGTCCAACCTTCATCAACCATTTTAGTCATCATGAAGTTTGAAGTACCATTGAGAACACCCAAAATACGAGTGACTTTATCAGAAGTGAGTGAGTTAGCTAGAGTACGAAGAATTGGAATACCACCAGCAACTGCTGCTTCATAATAGAAAGCAACACCCTTGTCTTGTGCAAGAGCAATCAATTCTTTACCGTGAGTCGCAATCAAATCTTTGTTAGCAGAAACAACNTTTTTCCCAGCTTCAAGCGCTTTTGTAATGAATGTACGAGCTGGTTCAATACGTCCCATNAACTCGATAACAATGTCAATAGTTTCATCACTNAAAATCTCATCAACATTTGTAACAAAATTATAGTCATTCCCAGCAGCCAACAAACGATTCTTTTCATCATCGTCTTTAACGAGAACTTTTGCGATTTCAATGGTATCATGAGCTGCTTCTGTAATTTTTGTTTGATTTTCTTTCAAAAGAAAAGGAACACCACTAGCAACCGTACCAAAACCGAGCAAAGCAATTTTTATTGACATCTTATTCTCCTTAGTAAGTAATTTTGAATAGAAAAGCGGTCCCGAAAACCAACAATCCTAAGTATAAAAACATTTTCTACATTATACCACAAAATTATTCAGAATTTACAGAAAATATAACAAACTNTGAAAATCTTTTTCTAATTTAAGGTAAATTCTTTATTTTACTTTCAAAAAACAGTACAATGGAAGAAAGATTTTATTTTTGGGAGAGATTTTTATGAAAAAACGTTACAAGCACGAAAAGAATTCAAAAAAGCCTTTGGCAATTATCAACATCATTCTTTTATTAGCTTGTATTATCGCTAGTGTTTTCCTTTTCTTTGCCTTAAGGAATAATCACTTGATTTTATCAAATGAAAAAACAGAACACGTTGTGCAGAAAAAAGCAAAACAATCAAGCACCACTTCTTCTAGCAGCTCTTCTCAAGCAGATCAAAGCATTGAAAAGACTGAAGAAGTTAATTGGGTTCAACAAGAGTCAGATGTTTCTCTTCCAATTTTAATGTATCACGCTATTCATGAAATGGCTCCTGAAGAAGAATCTAATGCTAACCTTATCGTTGACCCGGCGACATTTGAAAGTCATATTCAGCGTCTGTCTGAAGAAGGTTACTATTTCTTAACCCCAGAAGAAGCTTACAAAGTCTTGAATGAAAATGTTTTACCGAATGGAAATTCAAAAATTATTTGGTTAACTTTCGACGACAGCTTATGGGATTTTTACACCAATGCTTATCCAATTTTGAAAAAATATCAGGCAAAAGGCACAAATAATGTCATCACAAGTACTGTCGGTGATAATGGCAACTTAACTCTTGATCAAATGTTAGAAATGAAAGAACAAGGAATGTCTTTCCAAAGTCATACTTCTACTCACCCTGATTTGTCAGCAAGCGATGATGACACTCAGAAATCTGAAATGGAAGATGCTAAAACGTACCTTGATAACAATTTATCACAAGACACGATGGCAATCGCCTATCCTGCAGGACGCTATTCAGATACAACACTTCAACTAGCTAGTAACCTCAACTACAAGATTGGTGTCACTACCAACGAAGGAATTGCAAACAAAGAAGATGGCCTTCTATCATTGGATCGCGTACGAATTTTACCAGAAACCACTGCTGATAGTCTCATAGCAAGCATCAGCCAGTAAAAGGAGCCCCATTCGGGTTCTTTTTTTGTCTTCAATTTTCTTATCCAATATTAAATTTTAGTCAATATCCTATTCAAGAGTATCTACCTATAATTTCAAATAACTATATTCCCAGAAAACGTTTTTCTACCAACTTTTTGGTGCTCATTTCTCTTTGAAGTGCTATAATAGTTCTATTCGTTATATAAAATGAAAGTAGTTGATAGCATGGTATGTGAAAAATGTGGTAAATTACAACAAATAAAAGATACAAAGAACAGACTTTTTCTCGCTCTTATCTGTCTTATGAGAAATGAAAAATACGAAAACATCACAATCAAAGATATCCTTGAATACGCTGAAGTTTCTAGAAGAACATTTTACAGGCACTTCAAAAATAAAGATAACCTCTTAAATTATTATTTTAAAAAAATAATCAATGAGTATTTAGCTGAACGCCGAATTTTCGAACAATCAGATAGCTTTGAGGAAATGCTAGCGGGCTCTTTTAATTTTTGGTATAAAGAACGTGAGATACTATCAATTATAATCAAACATCAGAAACCTGAATTTTTATTTCACCAAATGAAAAAATACTCAAAGGAAATCTACGATAGTATCACTCTTCCTTGGTTTGCTTACGACGGAGATGTTACTAAAATAAATTATGCCATGTCATTTATTATAGGTGGCTATTACAGTGTATTATGCAACTGGTTAGTAAAAGATGAGCCCGAAGATCCTAGTGTTATTGCTCTCGAAGTTAAGAAAATGGTTATAAAACTTACCAAATTTTTCGACCTCGATGTTGAGCAGAACTCACAAGATTCAAGTGAAATCAAAAAAGCTTTGTAATAATTTCAAAGCTTTTTATTTTTTTATAGAAATTTTTGGAATATCACAAGGATAAAAATCAAAATCATTACAGAATAACTCTGAATAAATTTTTTCTCGGTTTCAAGCAAAATGGGAAACTCTCTCAAATTAGCCTTTTTTCGATACCATTTTGACCAGAGTATACTGACTTCGCCAATAATGATTGTGATAAAAGAAAAAAGAAAGAGAGAATCTTTATGAGGATAGCTATAAAACGTTCCTTCTTTAAATTGATTTAAAGTTGAGCTTGGCGAAAGAAAAAAGAAAACTAACGTCATAAGAAAAAATATGAGGTACAAAATTCTAACATATAAGGCCATTTTTTTCATAAAACTGTGCTCCTACTACATTCTCAACCACAATCATAGTCTTTAAAATGGAAATTGTCAATGTATCTTACGATTTTGTCTTTTCAAAACTATAAAAAAACCGCTAGTCCTAAGACTAGCGGTTTTATCAGCTTTATTAAGCTACTTGAGTAATAACTCTATTATTTAAGAGTGATTGAAGCTCCAGCTTCTTCAAGTTTAGCTTTGATTTCTTCAGCTTCTGCAGTAGCAACGCCTTCTTTAACGTTAGCAGGTGCACCATCAACAAGAGCTTTAGCTTCTTTAAGACCAAGACCTGTAACTTCACGTACAGCTTTGATAACAGCAACTTTTTTGTCACCAGCTGAAGTCAATTCAACGTCAAATGAGTCTTTAGCAGCACCAGCGTCTGCAGCACCAGCAGCAGCAACAGCTACAGGAGCAGCTGCAGTTACACCAAATTCTTCTTCGATAGCTTTTACAAGATCGTTCAATTCAAGGATTGAAGCTTCTTTAATTTCAGCAATAATGTTTTCAATGTTCAATGCCATTGTAGATTCCTCCAAAAATATTAATGTTTTATTAGATAATTGTTTGTAGCGCTAGGCTACCATACGCATTAAGCAGCGTCGTCTTCTTTGTTGTCTGCAACTGCTTTGACAGCAAGTGCAACGTTGCGAACTGGCGCTTGAAGAACAGAAAGGAGCATAGAAAGAAGTCCTTCGCGGCTTGGCAATGATGCAAGGGCAACAATTTCTTCTTTAGAAGATACAGCGCCTTCGATTGCTCCACCTTTGATTTCAAGTGCTTCAGCATCTTTAGCAAAGTCGTTAATAACTTTTGCTGGTGCAACAACATCTTCGTTAGAAAATGCTACTGCAGATGGTCCTACGAAAAGATCTTTCATTCCGTCAAGACCTGCTTTTTCAGCTGCACGAGTCAAGATTGAATTTTTGATAACTTTAAATTCAACACCGTTTTCGCGAAGATTACGACGAAGAACTGTATCTTGTTCAACTGTAAGACCACGTGAATCAACAACAACGATAGATGCAGCAGCTTTCATTTTTTCAGCAACAGCATCAACTTGTTCAGCTTTTTTAGCAATAATTGCTTCACTCATTAGTTTTTACCTCCGTTATTATTTTTGGGCTAGGTACAAAAAAATTCGCACCTAAACCTAGACACGAAAGTACAAATACGTTATTTCATCATTACGTTTTGTGCCTCGGCAGGAATATTATGAGCACTGCTCCCCTGCTGTCTTAGGTCAGTTTTATTACAAAACCTCATTTATTATAACTTACATTTTTGACTCTGTCAACACTTTTTTATTATTTTTTTCAAAATTAATTACTTTTTATTATTTCTACTATTAAGTTATTTTATAATTCTTCTTTTATGATGACTGTTTTTTCTACCATTTCAGATTATAATATCATAATNNCNACTAATAAAACGCTATCTAAGAAAAATAATCATATTTTCTGCGCATAAATATTTGACTTTTACTGANCAATGAGTTATTATATCCTCAGAAGGTGATTGATAGGAACAATCAAAGATTTCTTTAAATACGACCTCTCTACTCTGATATGTAAAGACTAAAGAACTCCTACCTTCTATCAAATCGTATCATTTTGATTTGGTTAAATTTCACAAATAAAGCGAGGTAATTAATATGGCAAACAATCAATTTTATGGAAGAGATCCTTTTGGAAACATGGATGACATTTTCAACCAACTTATGGGAAATATGGGAGGATATAACACAGAAAATAAACGTTATTTGATTAACGGACGTGAAGTTACTCCTGAAGAGTTTGCGCAATATCGTCAAACTGGTAAACTTCCTGGAAATGCTGAATACCAAGAAGGAGCTCCTACTTCTGCTCCAAAAGAAGGTGGTATCTTGGCTAAACTAGGAACTAACTTAACTGAACGNGCTCGTAATAATGAGCTTGATCCAGTTATCGGACGTAACAAGGAAATCCAAGAAACAGCTGAAATCTTGTCACGTCGTACAAAAAATAACCCAGTTCTAGTCGGAGATGCTGGTGTCGGTAAGACTGCTGTCGTTGAAGGGTTAGCGCAAGCTATTGTTAATGGTGATGTTCCTGCTGCTATCAAGAATAAAGAAATCATCTCAATTGATATCTCAGGGCTTGAAGCTGGTACACAATACCGCGGTGCTTTCGAAGAAAACATCCAAAACATGATTAAAGAAGTTAAAGATGCAGGTAATAT
>JGI24712J26585_10002290_pt1 | contig 15748 bp, 14 predicted proteins | sample BioPla3DNA2_FD_26585 | JGI IMG/M metagenome (IMG submission 26585) | reverse complement strand
GAAAAAGATAGAAGCGTTAATTTTAGAAACCAAGGAAAACCAAAAAGAGATAGAAAAATTAACAAGTAAAATGTCTATCGAAACAGTTCAAAACATGCTTGAAAACAAAAAAGATATTGATGGTGTTACCTTGATAACAGCCAGATTTGACGAATTAGATATGAATGGGCTTAGAAATATGGGAGATAGTATTAAAAATAAAATAGTATCGGGAGTAATAGCCTTGGCTACGGGGAAAGATGGCAAAGTTAGCTTCGTTGTAATGGCAACGGATGATGTTGTTAAAAAAGGCGCCCATGCAGGAAATATTATCAAAGAAATTGCCAAAATAGCAGGGGGCAATGGTGGCGGACGTCCCAATATGGCCCAAGCAGGTGGTAAGGACTTATCAAAAATCGATAAAGCTCTTAGTAAGGCAGAAGAGGTATTAAAAAGTCAAATTAAATAAATTCAAATAAGAAAGCGGCAGAATACTGTCGCTTTCTTGTTTGACACATTTTAGGTTAAAGAGTACAATTAATATTAAATTATGAATTAAATTGGAGATGTATAGATGAAAAAAACATACTGTTTATTTTACCTCTTAACACTTGTTTTTTTAACTTCCTGCGGACAGACGAAAGAAAGCAATGAGATAGTGGCCAACTGGAATATAGAAGGAAATACACAAGTGGCAATGGCTATTAATGGAGAAAACAGTAATGTTGTTTTGGAAGAAATATCTATAGAAAAAAAAGAACCAGAAATACATTCTGCAAAAATGAAAGTTGTAGGAGATATTATGGTCCATGAGTGGCAGATAGAAGCTGCCTTTGATAAAGAAAGTAATACCTATGATTTCGGTAGACAATTTGAATTGGTAAAACCCTTTTTAGAAGATGGGGATATTACAATAGGTAATTTAGAAACTACCCTTGCAGGTTCAGAAGCCGGTTATAGCGGTTATCCGAGGTTTAATACTCCAGATTCCCTAGGAGATAGTTTGAAAGATTCTGGATTTGATATACTTACCACGGCTAATAATCATTCCTTGGACACAAATGCAAAAGGCGCCCTTAGAACCTTAGATATATTGGATAAGTTAGAAATTGAACATACAGGTACATACAGAAGTCAAGAAGAAAGCGAGCAGATAATAATCAAAGAAGTAAATACTATTTCCTTTGCTTTTTTATCCTATACATATGGGACTAATGGTATACCAATTCCTAAAGAGCATTCTTATTTAGTTAACTTAATCGATATGGAAAAAATGAAAGCAGATATAAGAAAAGCTAAAGGTTTGTCCCCAGATTTTATTGTTGTAAGTATTCATTTTGGAGAGGAATATCAAGAATATCCCAACGGGAATCAAAAGCAGATAGTGGACGAATTATTTGATGTCGGGGCTGATATAATATTAGGTTCCCATCCCCATGTCATTCAGTCTATGGAAACAAGAAAAATTACAAGGGATGATGGTAGTGAAAAGATATGTTTTGTGATATATTCTCTGGGTAACTTTGTTTCTTCTCAAAGAACACCCCTTTATCCTCCAAGAGATGCAGGAATTATATTAAATTTGGATTTTGAAAAAATAGAAAATGAAAAAGCAGAATTGAAATCAGTATCATTTATGCCTACATGGGTGCAGTTTAGCAAGAAAGACGGGAAAAGACTAATAAGAGTTATAGGAAACAATTTATCCGAAGAAGAATTAAAGGAAGAATTAAATGGAGATGAAATAAATAGGTTCAAAAGCACAAGGGAGTATATATTGCAGCATCTATTAGGAGAAAATGAAATAAGAATAAAGGACGATTTTTATGTGTATCCTTTTTAAGATTGGTTATTGACGAAAGACACCTAATTGTGTATAATCTATTACAGTGCTTTAGAACTTTTCTCCGTTAGTATGCATAAAGCACAACCTTGCAATCCGGAGGGAGGGGAATTTATGTCAGAGGTTATCGTCAGAGAAAATGAATCCTTAGATAGTGCTCTGCGCCGTTTTAAAAGAAACTGTGCAAAAGCTGGAATTATGCAAGAGATTCGTAAACGAGAACATTACGAAAAACCAAGTGTTAAACGTAAAAAGAAATCAGAAGCTGCTAGAAAAAAGATTAAATAATTCGTTATAAAGCATATAAAGGATGATGTTTATGTCTTTAAAAGCCAGACTTATGGAAGACATGAAAGCAGCGATGAAAGAAAAGGATACTGTCCGAAAGAATGCAATTCAAATGGTTCGTGCTGCAATATTGCAAGTTGAAAAGGACCAAAGAATTGAATTGGACGAGGAAGGCATTCTTGAAGTAATTTTAAAAGAAGTTAAAAAACGTAAGAGTGCCCTTGCCGAAATAGAAAAAAGTAATCGCCAAGATATAATTGAAGATTCAAAAAGGGAAATTGGAATCTTAATGAACTATCTTCCTAAGCAGTTATCTGACGAAGAGCTAGAAGAGATTATCAATGAAGTGATTTCTGATATTGGTGCAGCTACTATGAAAGACATGGGAAAAATTATAAAAGCTGCAGCGTCAAAGGTAAAAGGTCGGGCAGATAACGGAAGAATTAGTAAAATAGTTAAAGAAAAACTAAAGTAAAATAATTGTAAGGCAGAAACAAGCTGTGTATTTATTATACAGCTTGTTTTTTATGTCTTAAAAACCCTTTTTCTGCATATTATTTATAGGGGAGCCCTAATAAGACCTAAAGATGAATCAATCCTATGGGAGGTGCAGACCTATATAAATGGAGGGATACATTTATGAGTAATAGAAAAAAAAAGAAACAAAAACAGAAAAAAGAATTACAACCAATTGGTATAAAGAAGAAAATGACAGATATATTAGATCTCCCAAAAGAAGTTATTTTAAATCTCCCAATCATTTCAATGGTAGGAAATGAGGAAATGCATATTGAAAATTATAAAGGAATATTGGAATATGACAATGAAAGAATAAGAATATATACATCAAATGGAATCCTTAAATTAGAAGGTCGTGGATTATTTTTAAGAGCTATGACAACAGAAGAAATTGTAGTTAAGGGGACTATTCTTAAGATGGAATTTTTAGTTTAGGTTCAATATATACAGGTTGTGGGGGGCATAATATATGTTTTTGTCTATATGGAATTATTTGCGAGGCTATGTTACTATACAGGTATCGGGATTTTCCGCAGAAAGGTTTATGAATTTAGCATCCCATAGAGGGATTTATTTGTGGGATATTCATAGAAACAAGGGGAAAATGCAGATGAAAGTAAGTATAACCGGATTTAAGTTATTGAAAGATTGCGCTAAAAAAACAAAATGCAAAGTTAAGATTGTAGAGAAAAAGGGATGGCCTTTTGTCGCCCATAGATATAGAAAAAGAAAGATGATGGCTTTAGGAATATTTGTTTTTCTAGGGATTTTATATCTTATGTCTTCATTTATATGGGTTATAGAAATAAGTGGTAATGAAAGAATTGCCCTAGAGGAATTAATAGAAGCATTAAATAGCCATGGAGTAAAATTAGGAGTTTTGAAAAATAAAATCGATAACACGGAAATAGAAGGCTTCTTAAGGGAAAACTTTGATGATATATCCTGGACAGCTGTGAATATTAAAGGCACAAAAATCACAATAGAATTAAATGAAACTGTAATAAAACCTGAAATTGTAGACCAAACAACCCCCTGTGATTTGGTGGCAGAAAAAACAGGACTGATAGTAAGCATTACAACTAGGGCAGGAACGCCGAAAGTTAAGCCAAAAGATATTGTTAAAAAAGGAGAGGTATTGGTCAGTGGTCAGTTAATTGTAAAAGAAGATGAAGAGGGGGTAATTACAAAATACGTCCATGCCGATGCGGATGTAATCGCTAAAACTAGATATGAGATAAAGCATAAGCAGCCCTTATATTATATAGAAAAACAATATACAGATAATATAAAAAAGCAATATGCTATAAGTTTATTAGATAAAGAATTAAATTTATTAAAACCCCGTATTTCTTTTCAACATTATGATAAAATTATTAGTAACAAACAATTGGCTATCACAAAGAATTTCGTTTTGCCAGTTCAAGGTATTACTTATGAATACAAGGAATATATACCCGTTAAACATAAATGGACTATTGAGGAGGCAAAAAACTTAGTTCAAGAAGAAATACAAAAAAAGCTCCTAGAGCAAATAGAAAAAGATAGCGAGATTTTAAATCAAGAAATACAATATCATCCCAAGGAGGATTCCTTAGGTGTAGAGGCTGTTTTTACAATTAAAGAACATATAGACAAAGTGCAAGCAATCGATAGGAGGAAATTAATTGATGGAACAAAAGGAAAAGACACTACAGATACCGACTGAATATATTTCTAATATTTTTGGAAAGTTTGATGAGAACCTAAAGATAATTGAAAAATCATTTAATGTTGAAATTGTAAATAGAGGCGAACACATAAAAATCATCGGGAATGAAGGGGATATAAATAAAACCCTTCGTACCCTTAAACAACTTATTACTTTGGCAGATAAGAAAGAAACGATAGCCACCCAAAATATACAATATATAATTTCCTTGGTGGGAGAAAATAAAGAAGAAGAATACAGTCAAATACACTCAGATTTTATATGCATGACAATCAATGGAAAACAAATAAAGAGCAAAACCTTAGGACAAAAGAAATATGTTAACATGATAAGAAATAATGTAGTCGTATTTGGAGTGGGACCAGCAGGGACAGGGAAAACTTATCTAGCTATGGCTATGGCAATTACCGCCTTAAAAAACAATGAAGTAAACAGGATTATTTTAACAAGACCTGCCATAGAAGCAGGGGAAAAATTAGGATTTTTGCCGGGAGATTTGCAAAGTAAGGTAGACCCATATCTTAGACCGTTATACGATGCATTATATGAAATCATGGGGGCAGAAACCTTTCTAAAAAACATGGAAAAGGGTATAATTGAGGTGGCACCTTTAGCTTATATGCGGGGGCGAACCCTAGATAATTCTTTTATTGTTTTGGACGAGGCTCAAAACACAACTCCTGAACAAATGAAGATGTTTTTAACCCGTATAGGTTTTGGTTCTAAGGCTGTTGTGACGGGAGATATTACACAAATTGACTTGCCAACTGGTAAAAAATCAGGATTAACAGAAGCACTTAAGGTACTAAAGGAAGTAGAAGGGGTGGGAATTTCCCTTCTATCTAAAAACGATGTGGTAAGGCATCCATTGGTTCAAAAAATAATACAAGCTTATGAAAAATATGAGAACAAAAAAGATAAGAAAAGGTAGGAGATTATATTGAGTAGGGGGCGAATAGTAAGAGTTTTACTAATTATAATATCTTTTGTATTAACCGTATCTGTAATTATGTCAGGGGAATATTTTAAAAGATCGGAAGACATTAAAGTAGGCGCTGTTTCTTCAAAAAGATTCATTGCTCCTAGAGAAACGGAGAATGTATTTGCTACGGAAAGAAAAAAAGATGAAATAAGAAATAGTATAGAACCGCTATATAAACAGGATACTAAAGTAGGAGAACAAGCAGTTATAAAAGTAGAATCCCTATTTGATAATATAGAAGAGACAAGAAGATTTATAGAGGAACAAAAAAAGATACAAAATGAAATACTAAGAAAACAGGAATCTGCAAAGCCTATGGGAGCAGAAGACTCCGAAGAGTTCGAGGATATGGAAAAGGAAGTAAACCAGGATATTAAAGAGTATTCGATAGAAGATATAATAGAAATGACAAAGCACCAACTAGAAGAATACAAAAAACAATCGCCTATATCCTTATCCCATGAAGAGTTCGAATTTCTTATTAAAATGAATTCAGGCGATAGGAATGAATTAGAAAATCAATGCATTAGCGCCGTTGAAACTACATTTAGTATGGGCATTAGGGAAGAGACAAAAACCAAAAATATATTGGATGTGAAAGAACATTTTGAAAATCTTAATATGGAAGATAATATTAAAATTGTTGGATATGATATCGTTGCCTCTGTCATCCGAGCTAATATGATCATAGATGAAGATGCAACCTATAAGATGCTAGAAGAAAAACTTCAAAAAGTTGAACCGGTTATAATCCTTAATGGACAAAAGATTGTTGATGAAGGAGAAATAGTCACAGACGAAATATACAGTATATTAAATGACTTGGGATTTATTAAGAAGGACTTTAAAGAAAGTACAATACAGTATATAGGGATTGTCTTGTTAATAGTTATCCTACAAAGCTTTGTATATGCATATATATGGTTTTTCAATAAATCTATTGTTGAAAGTAGAAAAGAAATGCTTTTACTTTTTTCAATTTATAGTATTAGTATTATTATGATTAGATTTATGAGTTCCTTAGATTTTGCATGGATTCCTATTCCAATTGCAGGTATGCTCTTGGCGATTTTACTGGATGTGCGATTAGGAATTATCTTAAACGGTTATATTACAATAGTTGGGGTTCTGATTAATAAAGAAGGATTAAGTTTTATGATATTTTTCCTAATAGTAGGAACAATTTTTTCAATGCTTGTTATGAACACTTATAAAAGGAATAGAATTTTATGGGTAGGTTTTATAGCAGGTGCCCTAAATGCCGTTACCTTACTAAGCATCGAAATGTTCCTAAATAATACATATACCCCATCCATTTCATATATCTGTTTGTATGGATTTATAAGTGGTGTTTTGGCTGTTATTATCACTGTTGGCAGTCTTCCCTTTTGGGAAGTGGCTTTTGATGTTGTAACCCCTATAAAGCTACTTGAATTGACAAATCCCGATCAACCTCTATTAAAAAGATTATTAATAGAAGCCCCGGGGACATATCACCATAGCTTAGTAGTGGCTAATCTAGCAGAAACAGCCGCCGCTGATATAGGTGCTAATCCTCTTTTGGCTAAAGTGGGAAGTTATTATCATGATATTGGTAAAATTATATATCCCCAATACTTTAAAGAAAATCAAGCATTAGACAATCCCCATGATTACATGGAGTCCTCCGTTAGTGCAAAGATTATTCAACAACATATTACTAATGGAATCAAAATGGCTTCCGAGTATAAATTACCAAGGGCTATTAAGGATATGATTACTCAACATCATGGGACAACCTTAATTCAATATTTTTATCATAAAGCAATTAAAATTGGCCCTGAGGAAGAAATTTCAAAAGCAGATTTTAGCTATGAAGGGCCTATACCTCAATCAAAAGAAGCAGCAATAATTATGTTGGCAGATACAGCAGAGGCGGCAGTTCGCTCCATGGAGTTCCAAGACAAAAATAAAGAAAAAAATGAAGAATTAGTTAGAAAACTAGTAAAAAGCAAACTAGATGAAGGACAATTAGATGATAGCAATCTTACTATAAAAGACTTAGAAATGATTATTCAGGCCTTTATGAAAGTCTTTAATGGTATGTATCACGAAAGAATAAAATACCCTGAAAAGCTAAAGGAGAAAAACAGTGAACATTCTAATGGAAAATAACACTTCATTTTTATTAAGCGATAACATAAAAACCCTAATACATAAAATTATTGAACAAACACTAAGGGAAGAAAGATATCCATCTACCGTTGAAATCAGTCTTACCTTTGTAGGTAATGAAGAAATACAAAGGATAAATAACGAGTTTAGAAATATTGATAAGGCTACGGATGTTCTTTCTTTTCCGCTATTAGAATTTGAAGCATCCGATGATGAAAATGACGAAGAGTTTTCCTTAGAGGGTTTAGATGATTATATGAACCCTGATACTGGGGACTTGATGCTGGGTGACATTATAATTTCAGTGGATAAGGCTAAGGAACAGGCTAGGGAATATGGGCATTCTATAGAAAGAGAAATAGGATTTTTAATAGCTCACAGTATGTTTCATCTGATGGGATATGATCATATGACGGAGGATGAAGAAAAAGAAATGGTAGAAAAACAAGAAAGAGTGTTAGGTTTAGTGGGACTTGGAAGATAGGGGGGAGTAAGCTGCAATAAAGGAGACTGAATATGAAAGAGCCAAGAACCTATAAAAATTTAATGAAACAGAGCCTTTTAGACTTGCGGAGGTTGTTTTTATCGGGATTGGTATCCATACTCCCCCTTGCTTTGACTTTTTATGCAATTGGACTGGTTTTCAATTTTACTGATAGGATTCCAAGGGAAATAATTGCAAGAATAATCGTTTTTTTCTTTTCCTTATTCAATATAAATATCCCGATTGAGGAAGCTAATATTCCAGGGTTGGGGCTTATTACCAGCATTTTTATAATTATGGTTGCAGGGTATATTTCTGCAAATTGGATTGGAAAGGGCATAATTAGATCCCTAGAAATATGGTTTCTAAAGATACCTATAATAGGAAACATATATACAGCCTTTAGCCAAATCATGGATACCATTTTTACCAAAAAGAAGAATGCATTTAAGGATGTGGTGTTGCTTGAATACCCCTATAGGGGATGCTATGCCATAGGCTTTATAACCACTGATACTCCTTTGAAGTTTAAGGGACTTATTGAAAAAAACCTTGCTGTTGTATTTGTGCCTACAACACCTAACCCTACATCAGGTTTTATGTTAATGATGGAAAAAAATGAAATATATAAACTGAATATTTCCGTTGAAGAAGCAATCAAGATGGTTGTTTCAGGGGGAATACTAGCTCCGTATAAATTCTTGGATACATCGAACTAATTGAAATAGGGGGAATGTTATGGATTATAGTGAACTTATTAAAAAAGCTTTAGAAGCTAAGGAAAAAGCATATGTTCCATACTCTCACTTTAAGGTAGGGGCTGCACTTTTAACTAAAAGTGGGGAAATATTTACGGGCTGCAATATAGAAAACTCTTCTTTTGGGGCTACAAATTGTGCGGAGCGGACTGCCATTTTTAAAGCTATTTCCGAAGGGGAAAATGAATTTAGGGCCATTGCCGTAATGAGCAGCTCTGGGGATTTCACATATCCCTGTGGTATATGCAGACAAGTAATTTCGGAATTTACAAGAGATATAAAGATAGTGTTAGGAAATAATAAAGGAGATATTAAGATTTTTACAATTAAAGATTTTTTACCTTATGCATTTACAAAAAACGATATTAAATAAAACTTTGAAATATAAATGAAATACAAACGAAATATTATTGAAATAGACATTAGGGGAGAATAATATTACAATGAAATTGAATAAGGTTTCTAAAGATTCATTAAGTATTCCCCCTTGATACATGAATTTGTTAAAATAAAAGTTCTGCATTTTGCAGGACTTTTATTTTGTTAATAAAAAGAAATAGATTGTAACTATAAAAATAAAACTATATAATTGTTATAAGTATAGATTTATGACTTATACTAAGAATATGGTTTTTATTTATGGTTTGCATAAAATAAGGAGGAATATAAATTGAAATCGGATTATCGTTCGGGTTTTGTTACCCTTATTGGAAGACCCAATGTGGGGAAATCAACATTAATGAATCGGTTTATAGGAGAAAAGGTAGCTATCATGTCTGACAAACCTCAGACTACTAGGAATAAGATACAAAGCATTTTGACAAAGGATGAATATCAAGTTGTTTTTATCGATACTCCGGGAATTCATAAGCCAAAACATAAACTAGGCCAGTATATGGTTAAGGCTGCTGAAAATACATTGAATGAAGTTGACATCATATTAATGCTCATAGAACCGTCTCAAAATGTTGGGCAGGGGGATAAATATATTATTTCCGGACTTAGGGATATTAAAACTCCTGTTATTTTAATCATTAATAAAATTGATACCGTAAAAAAAGAAAATCTATTGGAAATTATAGATAGTTATAAGGATTTATATAACTTTGCCGATATTATTCCTATTTCAGCATACACTGGCGAAAACTGCGACAGATTACTAGAAACAATTTATAAAAAGCTTCCAGAGGGGCCGCAATATTTCCCAGCGGATATGATTACGGACCAGCCGGAAAGACAATTAGTTGGAGAACTCATCCGTGAAAAGGCCTTGCACCTATTGCAACAGGAAGTTCCCCACGGGATTGCTGTAGAAGTAGAAAGCATGAAAACTAGAGAAGATAGTGATATAGTTGATATACAGGCAGTCATATATTGTGAGAGGGATTCTCATAAATCGATTATCATAGGGAAGCAAGGAAGTATGTTAAAGCAAATTGGAATAAGGTCGCGAAGGGATATAGAAAGACTCCTAGGTTCGAAGATATACTTGGAGTTATGGGTAAAGGTGAAGAAAAATTGGAGGGATGATTCCTTTACTTTAAAAAATTTTGGGTTTGATCCAAAGTCTATTTGAAAACATTTTGTCAAGGTATGTAGTACTGGTAAGTTTTTTGCAGTATACAACGATATTTAGAGGACACCCTAATACTATAAAACCAAGGATAGGGGGAAACTCAATTGCTAGAAAAAGTTTTTTGGGATGTATTTAAAAAGACAGGAAATATTGAAGCTTATCTTGCCTCAAAGGAATGTACTCATTGTAAATTTAATGAAGAGGTTTCAGAAGAATTGTTTCCTCATATTAAGCATAGTAAAGAAGAAAAAGCTAAAGAAAGATGAATAAATATGGAACATATTAAGACAAAAGGCATCATATTAAAAGAAATTCATATAGGTGAAGCAGATAAAATTCTTAAGATTTTTACAAAAGATAAAGGAAAAATTTCCGTCTCTGCAAAGGGAGCAAGAAAACATAAAAGTCGTTTATCAGCAGGAACACAGTTGTTTTCCTACTCAGATTTTTTAATTTATGCAGGTAGAAATTATAATATCATTCAACAGCTTCAGGTTATTGAAACATTTCACGGCATACGGGAGGATATCATTAAATTGACATATGCCTCCTATTTTTTAGAGCTTTTAGATGGAGTAACACAGGAAGGAGAAACAAATGAAGAATTGCTTTTATTGACTTTAAAAACTCTAGTAGTTTTGGAAAAAACTACACGAAACCCAAGATTGATTGCAAGAATATATGAATTAAGGTTAATGTCTATAATAGGATACATGCCTGAAATAACCCAATGCGTAAATTGCGGCATAGAAAAAGGTATAGGTAGTTTTAATACAAGGCTTGGGGGAGTATTATGTAATAGTTGTTCTACCAGAGATTCTTATACTTATAAGATGTCTATAACTACTTGGTATACTATCTGGTACATAGTTACTTCTGATTTGAAAGAGTTGTTTCAATTTAATGTAGATGAGAGTATATTAGAAGAGTTAGAGAAAATCACTAAGAGTTATTTAACATATCATATAGAAAAACGATTTAAGACCCTAGATTTTTTAAAAGAAGTTGAAACATTTTATAATTAAACCGTATTGACAAAGCTAAAATTATTTGCTAGATTAATGTTAATTCAATAAACTGCGATGAAAAAGAAGAGTAACTAACTTAATTTTTTAAGCGAGTCGGGGATAGTGAAAGCCCGATAAAGTTACTTAGTGAAGGGAGCTTTTGAGTGGTGAATTGTGACAAAGTGGGTGCTTTTGCACCAAAAAGGGTGGAACCGCGGAAGTAAAACCTTTCGTCCCTTAGGTTAGGGATGAACAGGTTTTTTTATTTTGTAAAAATATAAGTTAGAAATTGGAGGTAGGAAGATGAAAAAGACTATGGAACAAGTTGTAGCCTTAGCAAAGAACAGAGGTTTTGTTTATCCAGGGTCGGATATTTATGGAGGGTTATCCAACACATGGGATTATGGTCCTTTAGGAGTCGAATTAAAAAATAATATTAAGAATGCTTGGTGGAAAAAATTCGTACAGGGAAACCCTTATAACGTGGGAGTGGATTGTGCAATTTTAATGAATCCCCAAGTATGGATGGCATCTGGTCATATTCAAGGTTTTAATGACCCCCTTATGGATTGTAAAGAATGTAAAGAAAGATTTAGAGCAGATCAACTTATTGAAAATTATATGAAAGAAAATAATATAGAGCTTTCTGTAGATGGGTGGGAGCATTCAAAGATGAAAGACTATATTGATGAAAATAAAATTAGCTGCCCAAATTGTGGGGCCCATAATTTTACGGATATAAGGCAGTTTAACCTTATGTTTAAAACCTTTCAGGGAGTAACGGAAGACTCCAAAAATGCGGTGTATTTAAGACCAGAAACAGCCCAAGGAATTTTTGTTAATTTTAAAAATGTACAAAGAACCACTAGAAAGAAAATACCTTTTGGTATAGGACAGGTTGGGAAATCCTTCAGAAATGAAATAACTCCGGGAAACTTTACATTCCGAACAAGGGAATTTGAACAAATGGAATTACAATTTTTCTGTGAACCTGGGAAGGACTTGGAGTGGTTCGAGTATTGGAAGAACTTTTGTGTTAACTGGTTAATTTCATTGGGCATTCAAGAAGAAAATATGCGAATCAGGCCTCATTCACCTGAAGAATTATCCCATTATAGCAAGGCCACTTCTGATATTGAATTTCTATTTCCATTTGGATGGGGGGAACTTTGGGGCATAGCAGCTAGATCTGATTATGATTTAAAACAGCATCAAGAGCACTCTGGGGAAGATATGTCTTATTTTGATCCTAATACCCAAGAAAAATATATTCCATATTGTGTTGAACCGTCCCTAGGGGCAGATAGAGTGACCTTAGCATTCCTTTGTGAAGCTTATAATGAGGAAAAAGTAGGGGAGAATGATATAAGAACAGTATTAAAATTCCACCCTGCAATTGCGCCGATTAAGGCAGCAATTTTGCCACTTTCTAAAAAACTTTCAGATTCTGCGTATAAAATATATGAAAAGTTGTTAGAATCATTTAGTGTAGACTATGATGAAAGCGGCAGCATAGGCAAAAGATATAGAAGACAAGATGAAATAGGAACGCCATTTTGTATAACTTATGATTTTGATTCAGAAGAAGACTACTCCGTTACCATCAGAAACCGTGATACAATGGAGCAAGAAAGAGTAAAAATTGATGGTTTAGAAGAGTATTTACGGGGTAAAATGAGTTTCTAAAATTTTTTGAAATCACCCCTATGATTTTTTAGGTTTTATGATATAATGATGGGGGTTGAATAGACAAAACATGACAATATTATTAAAGAGAGATACATTTTCGTTTTAACTAGAGTTTTGACTATTCTACAAAAGAATAATTATAAATATACAGGAGGTAAATTCAATGAGCAAAAAATTTGTTTATATGTTCAGTGAAGGGGATGCATCCATGAAAAACCTACTTGGAGGTAAGGGTGCAAACTTAGCTGAAATGACTAAACTAGGACTTCCTATTCCACAGGGGTTCACTGTTTCCACAGAAGCATGTAACGAATATTATAATAATGAAGAAAAGATTTCCGATGAGATCGTAAAACAAATTCAAGAATCCTTAGTAAAATTAGAGGAAATTTCAGGTAAAAAGTTTGGCGATACAGAGAACCCTTTACTCCTATCAGTTCGCTCAGGAGCAAGAGCATCCATGCCTGGTATGATGGATACAATCCTAAACTTAGGTTTAAATGATAAGGCTGTTGAAGGATTTGCAAAGGCTACAGGAAACCCACGTTTTGCTTATGACTCTTATAGAAGATTTATCCAAATGTTTGCAGATGTTGTTATGGATATTCCTAGGGCAAAATTTGAAAAAGTCCTCGAAGATATCAAAGAATCAAAGGGTATCGAACTGGATACAGATTTAACAGCGGAAGATATGAAAAATGTTGTTTCCGGATTTGAAAGAGTTTATAAAGAAGAAAAGGGAGAAGGATTCCCACAGGACCCCAAAGAACAATTAATGGCATCCATTACCGCTGTATTCCGTTCTTGGAATAACCCCCGTGCTATCATATATAGAAGAATGAACGATATTCCTGCTAGCTGGGGAACAGCTGTTAACGTTCAAATGATGGTATTTGGAAACATGGGAGAAGAATCCGGTACAGGAGTTGCCTTTACAAGAAACCCTGCTACAGGAGAAAAAGCAATCTATGGGGAATACCTAATCAACGCGCAAGGAGAAGACGTTGTTGCTGGTATCCGTACGCCAAAACCAATTAAAGTTTTACATGAAGATATGCCAGAAGTTTATGATCAATTTATGGAAATAGCTCAAGGTCTTGAAAATCACTACAAAGATATGCAGGACATGGAGTTTACCATTGAAAATAAAAAATTATACTTCCTTCAAACCCGTAATGGTAAGAGAACAGCAGGTGCAGCATTAAAAATTGCAGTTGACTTAGTTGCGGAAGGACTCATTACAGAAAAAGAAGCGCTATTAAAAGTAGATCCAAAGCAATTAGACCAATTACTTCATCCAGCATTTGATGAAAAGGCTCTAAAAGCTGCTATTCCAATTGGAAAAGGACTTCCAGCATCACCGGGTGCAGGAGCAGGTAAAGTATACTTTACTGCTGAAACTGCAAAAGCTGCAAAGGAAGCCGGAGAGAGAGTTATACTAGTTCGTGTTGAAACATCCCCAGAGGATATTGAAGGTATGGCAGCATCTAGTGGTATCTTAACAGCCCGTGGAGGAATGACTTCCCATGCAGCTGTAGTAGCTAGAGGTATGGGTATTTGCTGTGTATCTGGACTTGGAGAAGTTAAAATTAACGAGGAAGAAAGAAATTTCACCTTAGGTGGCAAAAGTTTCAATGAAGGGGATTATATTTCCCTAGATGGTTCAACAGGTAATGTTTATGGAGAAGATATCCATACTGTAGAACCAGAAATATCTGGAGATTTTGCTAAATTTATGACATGGGCTGATAAAGCTAGAACCCTTAAAATCAGAACCAATGCTGATACACCAAAGGATGCAAAAGTTGCATTAGAATTTGGTGCAGAAGGTATCGGATTAACCCGTACAGAGCATATGTTCTTTGATGAAGATAGAATTCCTAAAGTACGTAGGATGATTCTTTCTAAGACAGAAGCAGATAGAAGAAAAGCATTAGAAGAATTACTTCCGGTTCAAAGAGAGGATTTCATCGGAATTTATGAAGCTATGGAAGGACGCCCAGTGACTGTACGTCTTCTTGACCCACCACTCCATGAATTCTTACCTCAAGCAGATGAAGATATTAAAGCATTAGCTAAGGATATGGGAGTAAGTTTCGAAGAGTTAAAGGGAACAGTTGAATCTCTTCATGAATTCAACCCAATGATGGGTCACCGTGGATGTCGTTTAGCTGTATCCTATCCTGAAATCGCAGAAATGCAGGCAAGAGCAATAATTGAAGCTGCAGTAGCTGTTAAGAAAAACAAAGGATATGATATCGTACCTGAAATAATGATTCCATTAATTGGAGAAGTAAAAGAACTAGAATATGTTAAATCCGTTGTTGTAAAAACAGCTGATGAAGTAATTAAAGAATCAGGAATGGATTTAAAATATCAAGTAGGTACTATGATTGAGATTCCAAGGGCTACCGTAACCGCGGATGAAATCGCAAAAGAAGCAGAATTCTTCTCCTTTGGTACCAATGACTTAACACAAATGACCTTCGGATTCTCACGTGATGATGCAGGTAAATTCTTAGAAGATTACTATGCAAAGCAAATTTATGAATTTGATCCATTTGCTAGAATCGATCAAACAGGAGTAGGAGCTTTAATCGAAATAGCTGTTGAAAAAGGCCGTAAGACAAGACCAAATATCAAACTAGGAATTTGTGGAGAACATGGTGGAGACCCATCATCTATCGAATTCTGTCATAAACTTGGACTTGATTATGTATCCTGTTCACCATTCCGTGTTCCTATTGCAAGATTGGCA
>JGI24712J26585_10002287_pt1 | contig 15764 bp, 9 predicted proteins | sample BioPla3DNA2_FD_26585 | JGI IMG/M metagenome (IMG submission 26585) | reverse complement strand
TCCGATTCTTTATTATATTTACCAGTATATATTATATATACTTTTAAATTTTATTTTTCCTTTTTAATTATAAATTATTTTTATTTTAATAGTCTTTTTATAACCGTTACTATCCATAATTGTAATTATATTTTCTCCTAAAGGTAGAGCCATATTTATTTCAGATTTATTTATTGTTTCAATGTATAATTCCTTATTTAAAAACCAAAATAGTTTTCCTATTGTAAAATTAGTTTTTATATTAAGAGTTTCTCTTATATTTTCATTATTTAAAGGTAATAAAATTTTACTATTATTTTTTGGATATATTATATTAAATGAATTTTGTTCATAATTGGTACTACAGTTTGGATTATGTTCGAATTTTTTATGAAATTTTATTCCGTTTTTTTGATAAAAATTTATAATATCTACAGGATAAACTAGAATTTTTTTAAAAACTTTATCATGTTTCCAACATTTTGAACAAACCTCATATTCACATGTCTTATCTAAGTAAACATATTTATAATATGGTGAAACACGTAACTGTTTTGCTTGTGTAGGGTATTTTATTTTTATCTTATTTATTTCAATATTCTCAACGCTATTATCTATAAAATAGCCAGTTTCCTCATCAACATAAATCTCCTTTAATTCTCCTTTTGGTTCTGTAAATTCTGCTATATTTTCATTACCTAAACTATTAAATATCCTAAATAGAAGTGTTCCTGCACTCTCTACACCTGTTAATTTATAAGATCCCTTTCCATTGAAATTCCCGACCCATACAGCTACTGTGTATTTCGGTGTCATACCTATAGCCCATCCATCTCGTCTTCCAAANCTAGTCCCTGTTTTCCATGATATTTTATCTTTATTAATAAATTTATCCCAATAGAATTCGTCTCCTGGACGTGAAACATCTTTAAGTGTGTCTAAAATTAGATAAGAGCTTCCTTGCGAAAATATATTTTTAGATTTTTCCTCTTTGTCGACAATATATTTTAATTTACTATAATCACCATAGTTGGCTAGAGCTGTATATAAAGATGAAATCTCTAGTAAATTTACCTCCATACCACCTAAAATTATCGAATATCCATAATGTCCATAGGTATCATTTATATCCATTTTGATCTCTTTAAAAAAATTATAAAATTCTAATAAATCAAACTCATCTAATAAATTAACAATAGGAGTATTTAACGAATTAATAAGTGCTTCTCTTACTGTTACCATCCCTTGAAATTCTCTACTTGCATTTTGCGGAGAAAAATTTCCATAGTAAGACGGAATATCTTTTAGCTTCGAATCTAATGAAATTAACCCTTTATCTATTGCGAGTGCATACAAAAAAGGCTTTAAAGTTGAACCAGACGATCTTTTTGCAGTAACTCCATCGACCATCCCACCATTAATTTTATCCCAATAATTATTTGAACCAATATAACTAATAACATTTTTTGAGCTATTTTCAATGACTACTACAGCTCCATTATTAATCCCTATCTCTTTTAATTCTTCAATATATTCATATAAAATTTTTTCTATATTTATTTGTAACTGCTTTTCAATTGTAGTATATATAATATTTTCTTTACACTCTCTTTTTACTTTTTCGCAAAAATGTGGTGCATAAAAATCAAAATTATATACTATATTTGTTACACCTTCCCTTAATGATAACTTGTATTCAGATTCGCTTATTATAGAATATTCATAGAGTTTTTTTAGTAAATTATTCCGTTTTATTATTAATTGATCGTGATTTTTTTTAGGATTGATTAATCCTGGAGCATTTGGTAATACAGATAGTAAAGCAGCCTCTGACCATGTTAAATTATCTGGTAACTTATTAAAATATTTTAAACTTGCAGTTTTATATCCTATAATATTTCCACCATATGGTGCATTATTTAAATAATATCTTAATATTTCATCTTTTGAATACCTAATTTCAATAATAAAAGATACAATAATTTCTTTAATTTTATTAAAATATGTTCTTTTTTTAGGTTCTAATAATCTCGATACCTGCATAGTGATTGTACTGGCTCCACTCACTTTTTTCATGTTTTTAATATTTAACATTATTGCTCTTAGTAATGATTTCATATCAATACCAATATGTTTATAAAAGTTCTTATCTTCATATAAAATTGTTGCAATTTTTAATTTTTCTGGAATAGGTTCATCTATTGCTGGATATTTCCAATCCTCTTTTTCATTTAAAAAAACACGTAATATCTCACCATTTTTATCTAAAACAACTGTACTATAATTATTTTTTTCAAAAATTATTGGAACTTTATAATAAAGATGTATTCCAAAACTAGATATAACTACCAAAAAAAATATTATTATGTATATTATCTTTTTATTTATTATTTTTATTCACCACCTACTAATTTTTAATAAATATATCTTTATATAATCTTATAGTTTTTTTTATTCTGTTATAAATTCTAAAATAAGCATGTATACTTTTTCTAATATAATAAATTAAACACAACTTTCTTACAAAAAATATAATTCCAATTTTCTATGTTTGGGTGTGAATTTGGAAATGTATATAATTTTATTCTTTATTTCATAATTATTAAATTGTAAAAATATTTTTTTCTAATTAAAATTATTTTTTTAAATTAGAACTTTCGTATAAAACTACATTAACATCTATATAATATTAATAAAATTTATAAATTTTGATCTTATTTTAAATAAAATATTATATTTAATTATTAAATACTTTAAAATTTATTAAATTTATGTTAAAATAGTAAAAAAGATTGGAGATAAACTGATGATATATAACTTTTTAGGCAATTCAGATATGAACGTCTCAAAATTAGGTTATGGTAGCTGGGCTTTAGGTAAAACAGGTTGGAAAAATGTAAACCAAGATGAAGCAATAAAAACATTTGAAAAATCAATTGAACTAGGTATAAATTTTATCGATACTGCACCAATATATGGATTTGGAAAATCCGAAATGATAATTGGTGATATAACAAAATCTATTAGAAAAAATTTATATATTGCTTCAAAAACAGGATTAGAATGGAGCGATACAGGTCGAGTAATTCATAATTTATCACGAGATTTTATTTTAAGTGACATTGAAAAAAGTTTAAAAAGATTAAAAACCGATTATATTGATCTATATCAAATTCATTGGCCATATGAAGGATTTAATTTAAAAGAGGTACTGAATACCTTGAATGAATTAAAAAAAAATAAAATTATTAAGTATATTGGTGTTTCTAATTTTAAAATTAATTTATTAAAAAATGCATATGATATTATTCCAATATGCTCAATACAGAATCAATTTAATATTCTACAAAATAATGATATAAATGATATAATTCCATTTTGTACTAATAAAAATATTGGTTTTATTGCATATAGTCCCCTGGCACAGGGACTTTTATCTGGATGCTTTGATAAAAATTATACATTAAGTAAAAATGATATCCGTAGATTTAATCCTCTTTTTCATAATAAAAATATATATAATGAGATTAATAAGATTGAAAAGCCAATTTTACAGACTTCTATCAATTATCTTTTAAATAATAATGTTTCTGTTATTTTAATAAGTATGACAAAAGAAAAACATTTAATTGAAAATATAAATATATTAAATAAAAAGAAAGTTTAAATTTAAACTTTCTTTTTATATTGGAAACCGTAACATTAACGTTGTACCTAAATCTAATTTTGAAGTTATATCTATTTTTCCGTTATGGTGATAGATTATATTTTTTACAATAGATAAACCTAATCCTGTTCCTTGTATTTTGTTTGTAACTAATGGCTCAAATATTTTTTTTAGTAATTCCTCATCTATACCTCTTCCATTATCTTTAAATTCAAAAACTATGTATTCTTTAGTTTTCTCTACAACAATACAAAGTTTATTGTCTTCTTTATTAAAAGATTCCAATGCATTTTTAATTATATAGTTAAAAACTTTCTTGATTTTTTGCTCATCTAGAACTATTTCATCTTCATTATTAATATTTATAAAATCAATACACAGTTCTCCATTATTTAACTTAAACTCATTTAACCAATTTGAAATTACATCATCAAATAGCTTTATTATATTAAGTTTATTAAAATAATATAATTCATATGAATGTGAAGATGAATAATCTATTAACTCTTTTGCCATGTCTTCTATTCTATAACACTCTTTTTCAATCTGATTTGAATACATTTGTAGTTTGTCTTTATTACTGTTATTTGAATTAATCAATCTTGAAAATCCAAGTATTGATGTTACAGGTGTACGAAGTTCATGTACAATAGATGATGATAATGCTAATAAAAGTTTTAACCTCTCATTTTTTTCTTTTTCACTTTCTAAACTAATTTTTTCAAAATAAGATGCTAAATATCCTCCAAAAATCTTAAGAGCTTCTTTTTCTAGAGCTGGTATACTTGTAATATTATCATTTAATTCAAGAACTATAAGTCCATAAATATACCTTATATTATTTACGTACGTAACTACAGGAACTGTAATATATTTATCTAAATTATAATTCCCCACCTGTAATTGATCTTTATTATCTAAATATTCATATATTTTATCATCATCAAATGAATTAAGCAAGAAATCATTTTGACTTAAATCAATAGATTTATTCACAATTTTATTTGCTTTTGTTGCTTTATCTTCATTAAAATCATTATAGTTTATTCCAATTCCTAAAATATGTGCTTTATTCCTATCTACAGAATCTTTTTCCAAATAAAAACCTAACATATAATATTTTTCTTTTGATATAACTGTCAATAATAATTCGATTGCTTTTTTAGATTCTTTCTCGTTATATATTCTTAAACCTATTTTTTGAATACTACACAATCTATTGTTATTCTCTTTTATTTCAGATGTCCTTATTTCTACATTTTTTTCCAAATCTTTATTTCTATTTTTTAAATTATTATTTATTTTTTTTATAATAATAGTTGATATAATGCTTGCTAAAAATAGACTCCCAAATAAAATAATATATATATTTAATATTGTTTTCTTAATATCTCTTTCATTTTTTTTATTAATTGTAAAAGACTCCACAAGACTTTCTCTTGTTGATTTATCAAAATCTTGTTGAACAGGTGTTAAAATTTTATTAAATTCATCAATTTTATTTTGTAAATCATTATTTATAATTAAGAATGAATTTTCTTTATTATAATCAATTTTATTTTGTAATTCGTACATTTCATCAGTAATTATTTTACTATTTTCCTCTTTTATTATAAATTTTTTCTTAATTTTTATTAATTTTTCCAGTTTATTCGTATATTCAAAAAGTAAATTTTTTATTAGTTNTTCCTGAAAAATATCCATAGCAAAATATCCTGGACTATTTAATATATATATGGAAGAAACGATAATATCTGCTCTGTTATTTATTTTATTTTCTAAATTAAGTTCTTCTATATTAGTTGCAATAAAAATTTCTCTAGACAAAGAATTTAATTCACTAAGCTCTTTAAATTTAGTTGAAATTTTTGATATATTTTCATTTACTAATGCTCTCTCTAATTCATAAATCGTTAGATTTTCTATTTTAAGGGTTTTATAACTTTTTTCTATTATTTCCAGTTCATTATCTGTTTTTTCAAATTTTATATTTTTAATATTTTTATATTTTCTGTACATTGTATCAATTTTTGTATAATCAACAATTTTTTGATTATTAATTTCATTAGATAATTGTATTAATTTTATATTATCTTCTCTATGTTTTATATATAAATCATTATAATCGTAGATTAAATCTAATTCCTNTTTTTTTAAATCAATAATTTTTTCTATTAAAACTTCAATTTCTTTAAAAAAATCTCTTAATATTATATTTTTTTCTATTTTATCAATCTTTTCTTTTATAATTTTATTTGAACTATAAAAATTATTATAGATTATATTAGCAAGATTTTTATCTTTAATATATCCCAATGCCAATATTTGTTCAATATTTTCCTGTATTTCTCCTTTTAACGATAAAATTTCATAGTAACTAACATAATTCTCCTCCGTATTTTTCAAAGAAGAACTAACATTTGTATAAGATTCATCAATTTTTGAAAAATAAATTGAAGTTATGATAAATAATGAGGATAAAATTAAAAAACTTAATACATAAATAACAATATACCAATTAATTTTTCTCATTAGTACCTCCTTCATATTTATTTTCTATTATAAATTTTATTAGCAATTTCAATATATTTATCAACATTTGAATCAGTTACGATATCAAGTTCTGTATATAGAGTATTGTTATCTTTTACACAAAGTGACATCATCTTATATGTATTCTCTACACCAAATTTATTAATATTATATAAAACCATAGCTGCTAAATATCCTATATCATATGGTTTTTGTCCTATTAATCCATCCACATATCCTTTTTTTAGTAATTCTAATTCATTTGGTAATGTATCAAATGAGACAACAATAGTTTCTATAGCATTATTTATATCTGAAAAAGATTCTACATATTTTTCCTCTTTTCCAAATAAAGCCCAAGCACCAGCCATAAATATACAGTCAATATCTGGATGCTCGATATTTATTAATTTAAGCGCTTCTATACTTTTTGCTGTATCTTCATTACCTGTATATAGTTTTTCTAATAATATTACTTCAAAATCTCTATTTGTTACATTTAAGATATGTTCCCGAAAGCCATCAATTCTTTCATTTAAATTTTTAGCTTCAACACTTCCTGTTAATATAGCAATTTTTATAATTTTTTTATCTGATTTTTTACTATTTATCTTTTCAATCATTAATTTAGCAGCTTCTTTACCAGCACTATAGTTATCTGTTCCTATATACAGCAATCTATTTTCTTTATTAGAAATATCTGAATCAAATGTTATAAATGGTATCATTTTTTTTAATGCAGTATCTCCTAATTCGCTAATTATAATTGGATCTATTGGAGATACACCTAAGCCTTTTATGCCATTTTCAATGTATTTAACTAAAAATCTAAATTGTTCATTAGAATCAATATTTAATGGTGCGTCAAAGATAAAATCTATATCCAAATCTTTAGCAGCATCTTTCATCCCATTTTCAACTGCAAACCAAAATGGGTTATTTAATGCTTTTGGACATAATAAAATTTGTTTTTCTTTTTCAATTGGAAAAATAGATATAGAAATAAATACAAAAAATATTATTATATATTTCTTCATAATTCCCCCCTGTTTTATTAGATCATTCTGCTAAATGCTTAACAGTTGCATATTTTCTTAAAAATATAACATCACTATTTATAAATACATTATGTTCTTCATATTGTACATTTAATAATTGAATAAAATCTGTACTGTATTCTTTCAATATACCTATAAATTTTTCTATGGTGCCATTATAATTAAATATTATTACAACTTTCTTTCCTATTATCTTTTCTAATAACGGTTCATACGATGTACCAACTGCATCAACAATCTCTTTTTTAATTTGTGTCATATATTTATCTTGATAATTAAAACTACCTACAATTGGTAATTTATTTTTTGAACTACCTATAATTAGATTTATTACCTCTAAAAGTGAATCTCTCAATATCCTAAATGAATTCTGAATATTTCTAATCATTTTTTTAATTAAGCTAGGATGATACGTATTTTTCAGCGACCACTCTCTTCTTTTTTTGCTTTTTTCAGTTTGATCTTCATAATATCTAATTATATATTTTATATTTGCAAATTCATTTTTATATAAAATATAACTTGCATTATAAGCAATCATTTTTTGAAATACAAGTTCAAATCCTGTATTTTCAACACGTAATTTACCAATAAAAGTAATATCTTCATTAATTACAAGATTTATATTGTCTTTATTAAAGTCACGTAAACATTTATCTAAATTTTTTCTTCTTATAAATGCAATTAATACAGTTGATAGTATAATAAATGCAAGTGTAATCATAAAAGATAAGTCTATTCTAATCATTTTATACTCCCCTTACAATACTTATTAATGTAATATAATATACTTCGGATTTAAATAAATCCTTTTTTATTTTAATTTAAATTTCGATTATTACTGTAGTTCCAATATTAATTTTACTTTCTATTTTTAATTTCCCATTGTTTTTTTCTATAAATTCTTTACAAAATATTAATCCTAATCCCATACCTTTTGTACCGTCAGTTGATTTAGTGCTTTGAAAATTTTTGTATTCAAAAATAGTTTTTAATTTTGATTCTTCAATTCCTACACCTTCATCTTGTATTTTTATAATTGTTTTTTTTCTTTTATGTGATAAATCAATTTTANTTTTCTTATTATTTTNAGTAAATTTAATTGAATTCGATAAAATATTTCTTACTACTGTTTCAATCATGTTTTTATCTGCAATAATAAATAGATTGTTATCGCCTGTTATCTTTAAATTAAGATTTTTTTTAGAAATATTTTGTGATAATATACTAACACTTTCATTAACTACATCAATAACTTTAAATCTTATTTTTTTAACTTTTAGATTTTTCTTTTGACTTTGTGACCAAGTTAGTATTTTTTCAAACATCTCTAAAATATTTATATTGTTTGAAAAAATTATTTTTAATTTTTCTAATATTTCATCTTTATTATATCTATTATTTTCTATCTCATCAATCATTAAATCAAGAAAACTTATATTTGCCGAAATAGGATTTTTTAAATCATGAGCTAAAATTTGATAAAAATTATTTTTTATTTCAATTTCTTTTTCAATCTCTTTTGTTTTATCTTCAATCTCTTTTAAAAGATGTTCTTCTCTTATTATTATTTTTCCTGTAAGAGGATAAAGAATTAAAAATGTTATCCCAATTGCTATTAAAGTAAGAGTAATTGTAATTAATAAGACAGCTAGAATTTCTGATTTTATATTTTTATAAAAATCTTTTTTACATATAATATAGTTATAGTTTATGTCTATAAAATCAATTTTCTTTGTAAACATAAGTGCATGCTTATTATTTATATCACATTTTGTATCAATTTTATTAGCTGTAGAGTTCTTAAATACAATATTCTTATTATTACTATGTTGATTTAATATTACTGATTGTTTTTCACTATTTATAATGTCAATTAAATTAGAAATGTCAAATATTATTAAATCTTTACCAATATATTGTTTATTATCATCTATAATAGAATTTTCTATAACCAAATGTAATTCATCTCTTATAAGTAAAAGTGTTATAATAAATTCTTTGAAATTATCTAATGACATTGTGTAATCTTTTATATCAATGTCTTCCCGTAATGTAAGAATTTTTTCATTATTTGCAGAATATCTTGTTAAACTTACTAAACTATCTATCTCTTTAATTGCATCATAAAGTTTATCTTCCGTATAATTAATAAGTTCGCTTTTTGATATTTTATTTTCATTATATTTTATTAATTCTCTTTTAATCATTGTTCTGCTTGCAATTTGCTTAGATAGTTCAATTTTTTTTAAAATTTCATTATCAATTATTTTAACTTTACTTTCGACTTCTGTCTTTATAAATTTCGATTTATCATTTTTAAGATTATTTAAAAAATTAATTATTAAAAAAGAGGATACAAAAAAAGATGTTATTAAAATAGATAAAATTACATTTACCATAATTTTTAACTGTATTTTACTACTTAAATTTTCACGGGGTTTCACAACTTTACTCATTAATCTCTCCCTTTATATACTTTAACATTTATCTATCATTTTTAAATACTGAAGTATATAAATAACATTAGCAAGAAAGCATCTTTTATGATGCCTTCCTGCTTTTATTTTTTTATTTATTTAAAATAAAATCTTTTCCTGTATATATTCTTTCTAAATATGTTTTTCCATTAAATAATCTCATTGATAGCGGGCTAATAGTTGTGGACATTACTCTATTATATTCTAAATTTCCATTATCTCTTGTATAATTTCCCGTATAATTATGTATTATAAAAAAGTCGCCATTATCTTCACCAAGATAGATCATTACATGTCCTAAAATATATAAAGGTGTTCCTGGTTTTAATGTTCTAAATAGTTCTTCTCTACTTTCAATATTCATATCATAAGGCATAGGATATTGTTTTCCTAGAGAAAGTTTCCCTTGTTCATAAGAATTACGCGGTAAATCTAATCCAAATGTTCTATATATATCAATTATAAATGCTGAACAATCTCTTCCGCCATTTAATCCACCCCATCCATAAGGATCATCTAATAATTTAAATGCTTGTATTAAGATGTTTTTTCTATTGTATGATAAATATCCTAAAGATACATCCAAGCTTGAATTAACCGATACATTTTTAAATTCAGCAGTTCCATCAGATTTTCTTACTGGAATGATCACTGTTTTATCTTCATTTTCATAATTTATTTTAGAAATTGGAAGTCTTGTTCCCATTGAAAATTCGTTACCTTCTAAATAAATTTTATCTGCATTAACAACAATAAACGGTGCTTTTTCAACATATTCAAATAAATTATCTCTTGAAGTTAAGGCAATATCATTTGCATTTATCCATCCTATATAATTATACATTCTAACAAAATACCAATTTTTATCTTTACTCTCTTTATAAACTAATAAAGGTTCGGCAGCATATACAGCAGTTTCTGCAAATCTATCAAATTCAAATTGAAAAGGCTCTTTTGTTATTTTTGCATCTGTAGGATAAGTTCTTAATATTGTTCTATTTGTACAAATTGCGTATTGAATTTCATTAGAATTAGAAATTGAATCTAAATCTAAATTTTCATTTAATTTATTATAAAAATTATTATCTACAATTGCACCGTTTTCATCATATCTTTGACTTTTTGATGGTGTACTTACCGATTTTATTAATTTAGTAAGTTCTGATTTTGTTAAGACTGTTTTTTCTTTTTTTAAATCGACTAAAGGAATTGAATTTTCAATATTTAAATCGTTAAATAGTTTAATATCATCTTGAGTCATTAAAATTTGATTTAACTCATCATCATCATATTTTTCTAACCAGTATGCTACATCATTTTTTGTTAATGTTTTTATAGGTTCCGACTCAATAATAACTGGTTCTGGTTCTATAAATACTGGTTTTAGTTCCTCTTTTGGTAATTCAATTATAACTGGTGTTGGTTCAACAATATTTTTTTCTTCAACATACACAGGTTTTTCCACTTCAACTGGTGCTTCAGTTATAACTGGTTCTTCAACAACCTTTGCCTTTCTACAAGCACCAAAAGTTAATGAAATTGCAAGTAATAATAAAACTAATAAAAATTTTTTTTTCATTTTTTTCCTCCTTATTTTATTTATATATAAATTCTTTCACAGCATACACTTTTTCTAAATATGTTTTTCCATCTTTTGATTTTATATCAAGTGTAGTTATTGCACCTTTCATCACATCAACATATTTATTATCTCTATAATATCCAGTAAATGTATGTATTACATAGTGTTTCCCATTATATTCCCCTAAATACATCATAACATGTCCAGGTATATATATTCCTGCACCCATTTCCATATCTTTCAACATTGTATATTTACTATTAAAATCATCTTGTTCAATAAAATTAAGTGTTTTACCTATGGAATATTTTCCCTGTTGGGATGAATTTCGCGGTATTTGTATCCCAAAAGTTCTATATATATCTTGTAAAAAAGCAGAACAATCTCTTGAATTATTTAATCCCCCCCAACCATAATATTCTCCTAAAAACTTAAATGATTGCTTAATGAGATTTTCTTTTGTATATGGTAAATAACCTATATTCAGACTTTTTCTCTCTAAATTTAATTTTTTATAAATAAGATTATTTTTCTCATCTTTAAATGGTAAATATCCTAAAATATAGTCACTCTTATTATCTACATCTTTTATTTTTATTTTTACACCCATATCATAACTAATATTATTAATTTCACCTAAATTGTTATCATAATAAACAATGTTAATCATTTTATCTGTTACAATAGCAAAATTTTCATTTTTTTCAGAATCTATAATTATATCTTTTTTACACAAACCAATATCTTCTTTTTTTACCCATCCAGCAGAATGAAAGACTTGAACAAAATACCAATTATTATCAGTACTTTCATTTAAAATTGCCATTGATTCATTAGGATATATTGCCGATTCAGTAAATCTATCATAAGCTATATCGCCTGGTAAAACTGATATTTGTATATCTGTAGGGTATGATTTCATAATAGTTCTATTTACACAAATACCAAATTTTATAGGATAATCATCATTAATATTAGTTTTTAAATTAAGATTTTCATGTAATATTTTATAATCATCTTCTGACATTATTAATCCATTTTTTTTATATCTATTGTATTTTGATGGTGTACTTACAGTTAATATCCTTTTATTAATCTCTTCCCCTTTAAGAAAATCGAAAAATTCTGATATATTATACATAAAATCATTATCTAAAATATTTTTTTTATTAAAATTTATAATTTCGGATTTATTCATAATGATTTTATTTGGTTCAATTATATTTTCAATGAAAAAATTTTCATCATAATTATAATAATCAATCTCATTTAACACATTCTTATTATGAGAAATTTTATCATCTAAAAGTTCTTTATAGACAACTTCATCAGATTTAGTAGTAATATTTTCAGTTTTTTCAATAATAACTTCCGATACAGTGTTTTCTATTTTAATTTGTGTTACTTCATTATTTTTTGGTATTTTTTTACAACCTATATTTATCAAAATAATGCTTACAATTAACCCAGTTTTTAAATATTTTTCTAAACTAATCAATATTTTCCCCTTTCAATATTATATTTGAATTGAATAAATTTTGAACATTATTTTCATTTTTAAGTAATTTCTAACTTTTATGTACTATAATACCACATTTATAAAAAGAATTCAAGTTATTATTACGTTAAACATATTTTTTTTAAATATAATTTAAATTTTTTCTATAATTTGATCTTTTTTATCTACAATAATATCCCCTTTTTCTAAAATTTTATAAAATGTTTTACCATAAGTTTTATTTAATACACGTGTATCTAGTATTGTTAAATATCCCGAATCTTTCTTACTACGAATAAGTCTACCTATACCTTGTTTAAATTTAATTACAGCTTCTGGAACTTGATATTCCATAAAAGAATTACCACCATTATTAGTTATATTTTCAATTATTGCTTCTATTACTGGTTCCGTTGGTACTTTAAAAGGTATTTTTACAATAATCACTGATTTTAGTTTTTCCCCTTGTACATCAACGCCTTCCCAAAAACTATCTGTTCCAAAAAGTACTGGTTTCGGACTTAATTTATATGTTTCTAAAAGTTTATTTCGCGGCATTTTACCTTGAAGTAGTATATCAAATCCCAAGTCATACAATCTATTTTCAATTAATTTATAGAGACTATTCATAGCGTTATACGATGTAAACAAAATAAATGTATTTCCATTTGTTTTTATCAACATATCTACTATAAAGTCTTTTATACTCATTATAAAATTTTTATCCTTTGGTAGTGATATATCAGTTGGTACAATTACTTTCATCTGCTCTTTATAATTAAAAGGAGAGTCAATTACTTTATCTATAATTTTTTCATTAATACCAACTGTATTTTTAAAGTAGTCAAATTTATTATTTATCGCTAAAGTTGCAGAAGTAAAAATTATATTAGATATTTTTTCATAAAGGTTTTTATTTAAATTTTCTGAAATTGATAGCGGTGTCGCACTAATAATAATATTTGAAACTTTAATGCTAATCTCTACCCAATATACATATTCACCGTCTTCTCGTTTTAATATAAAATCAAAATTCTTAAAAAATACACTTAATTTTTCAACATATGTAAAAAAATCACTAATTATACCATTATCATCATCAATATTAAGTTCATCAATAATATCACTAAATTCTTTAATTATTTTTTGGTACCTTATATATTCGGACTTTAAATTATCAAATTTATTTAAAATTATGTTTTCCCATTCTGTATTATTTAAAATATTTTCATTAGTAAGTCGTATTTTAGTCTCACCGGAACTTATTTTATTTGAAAAATAGTTTATAAAATCATTAAAAAAATCATTTCCTTTTTCTAATAAATTCTTATGCGCAATTTGAAAATAGTTATCAAAATAAAAATGTATTGATTTTATAAATTCACTATTATTTACTTCATCATTTAAAAATGATAACACTTTAATAATNCTCCCGCCAATCCCCTTTTTTGTACCCTTTACATTATAAATTTTATTCATAGTTTTATTAAATGCATATTTTGATACTTTAAAACTAAAATAATCTCTTGCAACGGATTCTATATTATGTGCCTCATCAAAAACAATGGAATTATAATCTGGTAAAATTGAGTAATTTGTATAAAATCCTAATTCTTTTCGAATATCTAAATCTGAAAAAAACATATGATGATTTACAATTAGTATATCTGATGATAATAAGTTTTTTCTTGATATATTAAAATAACATCTATCTTTATACGGACATTTTGTTTTAAGACAGAAATCACTTTCACTATTAACCATATCCCATACTTCATAATTCACTTCAAAAAATAATTCATTTCTATCTCCGTAGTTTGTCTGTGATGCCCAGTTTAATACCTCTGTAAGTTCTTTTTTTTGCACATCATTTAATTCATTAAATTCATTTAATTTTATATTTTTAGCTTTTCTTATACATAGGAAATTCGACCTTCCCTTTACAAGTGAATATTTAAAATTTTTATTAATTATTTTACTTACAAGTGGCAGATCCTTTGATAATAGTTGTTCTTGTAAATTTATTGTATTCGTTGAAACTATACCGCGAATATTATTAAGTAAACTAAATTCAACAAGTGGAATGAGATAAGCTAAAGTTTTACCAGTACCAGTACCTGCTTCAATAATAACTTTTTTACCAGTATTTAAACCATCTTCTATTGATATAGCCATATCTTGTTGTTCTTTTCTATATTCATAATTTGTAAATTTACTTTCTATATTCCCATTTTTCTTAAAGTAATTTTCTATTGATATTTTTTCAAATTTCTCTTCTTTATACGGAACGATAACATATATCTCTGTTGCATCATTATTTATAATATAACTTGCTCCTCCATAATTATTACAATAAATAGAAGAAATTTGTATATCATTATCTGAAGGTGTAAGAAGACCAGATGGATGATTATGTATAATTGCTTCGTTTTTTTTCATTTTTTTTAATATGGCACTTACTGAAGATCTATTTCCTCTTGCCAATACCTCTACATCAATTACCATACCTTTTTTATCAATAATACCTTTAAAAAATATCTCATTTCCATTAGAAAGATTAATCTCATTTTTAATATCAATAATTACTTCACTGCTAATTAGTTTTGTTATATCCATTTCATCACCATATTTATTATATCATACTAAAAAGTAAAATTCAAATAAAAAATAAGGTAATACAAAATAGTATCACCTTTTATAAATTATAATTTTTTTTAATATATATCAATTATTTTTGATTATACATTTTTTATTTTTATAACCGTTACTATCTATTTTCTAAAGATTTTAATTAATTTTTTAAAATAAAAATTAATTAATTTGTCAGTAAGTTTTCTTTTAAAATCAATTTTAAATGAAGTATTCGATAATAAATCATAATTAAAATCAGTTATTCATTTTTCCCTATAATCTACATAATTTTAGATCTTATTGCTATAAAAAATTATTATTTATTAGAGAATTATTT
>JGI24712J26585_10002286_pt1 | contig 15773 bp, 5 predicted proteins | sample BioPla3DNA2_FD_26585 | JGI IMG/M metagenome (IMG submission 26585) | reverse complement strand
TACCCATAATATGTAGTCAGGGGGGTCAAATTTTCATTAGCACAAAGGGGTCAAAAATTAATTAGCGAAGGGGTCAAATTTTTGTTGACAAACGCAAATTTTTCAAGATATTCAGGTTTTGTATTATATAGAATGATTAAAAACTCTTCACCGCCCCAGCGTATTAATATATCTTTGTCTCTAATCATCTGTTTTAGAGTTTTTGATATTGTAACTAGTACATTGTCTCCAACCGAATGCCCATAGGTATCATTTACAGACTTGAAATGATCAATATCGATTAAAAATACACCAATTACATTTTCTTCTAAGGATAATTGCGTATCATCATTATTGCTAGGTGATACAAGCTTATTTTGAATAAATTGATTTATTTTATCATGGTTGAATTCAAAGGCATACCTTCTATTGTGTAAGCCAGTTAATGGGTCATGCAAGGATAGTTCTTTGAGTTTTTCATTAGCATTATTTAATTGGATAGTTCTCTCTCTAATTTTTTCCTCCATATTCTCATAAAGTTTAGCATTTTCAATTGAAATTGATGCCTGAGACGATAAGATTTTTAAAGCATTCAATCTTTCTGAAGTAAACACATTATCAGAAAGGTTATTCTCTAAGTATACAACACCCTTAAGTTGTTTTTGATAAAAAACTGGCATGCACAATACAGATTTTATTTGGTTTGCTATAACATAAGAATTGTTCTGCCAAATATCATCAGAACTAGCATTATGAATAACGAGGGTTTCTTTTGTTCTGGTAACATATTGTACAATTTCTAGACACAGCTTTCCTTTATATGATATGGGAAGAGAATGTATTAGTTGAATCTTATCGGAATTTGTGTCTTGAAATGCTTCAATATAGTATTGTCCATCAACTTCATTTCGAAGTAATAGGCAGCCCCTTTGGGCACCAACATTTTCAATCATTACACGGATTAATATAGTTAGTAGCTTTTCGATTTTAATTTCACTCGATATGGCCTGGGTAGATTTCCAAATAGAGTTCATATCAATTGAACTGAAGGTTATTTTTGAGGTTGACCCTATTGTAATGTAAGATGTTTGTAGGGAAGAGGTCTCCGTAACAAAATAATGAGAATATACTTTTTCCAAAAGTTTAACTTTCCGATATGCACCCCATTGTTTGTATAGATAGTGTGCTTCCTTTATATATGCTTTTCCGATTGTTTCATTGCCTCTTGTTAACCAAAATTTGCCAAACGATTCGTTGCAAATTGCCTTCATTTGAATAAAGTCGTTATTATTAATGGAATCCATTGCCTTTTGAAAGAGGTCGATGATTGTATCCACGGACTTATTCTCGATAATTGCTATTCCAGCACAAATTAAAAAGTATTTGTGTTCAAAATTAGCAGGACAATTTTCCGACCAGTACTTCATCTTTTGCTGTATATTGCTTAAAGTTGTTTTTATATCAGATTGTTCTTTCGGCATTGCAGCCTTCCATTTATGTATTAGTATTAGAGCCTTAAATAAATAATGATCCGGTATGGTAAAATCCGAAAGTCCAGCAAAGATAATTTTATCTGCAAGGGCGTTCCATTTTGCCGCCTCTTCCATATTGTCCATAACTATATTGACATAAGTATTATATACGTAAAATCTAGCCAGATAGACAATATTGTGAATGCTTTCAATTCTATCAATCATTTTTTTGTCTTTTTTTTCGAAATATAACTGGTCATCATGTTCTGGGATTGTCTGAAATTTCTCAATCATATAGTAAACAATATCGGCCAAGACCAAAGGAACATTGGCTTTAGACTGTTTGAGAAAAGTGATAGTGTTTTTTGTTTCAGACTTACACTCAGTAAGATTTTTACCAACCCACATTAACAAGTGAACTTTATGGGCAATGGTATAAGTCAGGTGCATAAGATCACCTGTTTCCAATCCTGTCTGATAGGCAATGTCATAATAGTCTAAGGATTCCTGATAATGAGTTCGCCAGTAAGAAAGGAAGGGAAATATGAAATAAACTGAAGTTTTATCCGCTTCGGCTTTAAATTTATTTACTAATGCAAAAGCAGCCTCTCCCAATTTATAACCGGTTTCATAATCGCCTAGAACTCTACCTTGAAGAACACCACAATTGACAAAACATTTAGAGGATAGGGGTGAAATTCCGTAAGTACAAGTTAGTTCAAACATCATTAGTGACACTAAAAAATAGAGATTGGGATTGACTTGACGCCCAGGAGGAACCGCTTGGAAAAGCAGTTGCATTGCCATAAGCTTTTCGGGATCCTCCATTACTGGAAGATTGACAAGTTCATCCACCGGCGTACGAGCTAAAAATTGTTGCATACGCTTTACGCCTTCTTGCATCTTTTGTTCAATTGCTTCATCACTTACTGGTAAGGAAATGTTGAATAAAAGCAATGTATTTCGTATTTCGTTGATGCATTCATTTAATTTGCCCTGAAAAATAAGTGTTAGGACTTTAATATTTGTAACATCACCTTTTTTTAGATTATTATCAGCTATTTTTGATAAATGCTCGCATATGTTTTCAGATTTTGACAAATCACCGGATAACAAAGCAGTTGTTGCTAGTTCTAGTAATAGTGAGAAGAATTTATCGGGCATCTTAGACCACACTTCATCGGGTAATAGAGATTTAGCTGTTTCAAAATAGTTTAATGCTACCTCATATGCAGTTGAACTTTTTGCTTTATTGCCAGCCATAATATTTAGGTCAGCAAGCTCAATTCTTTCTTCCTTTTGGTCTATTAAATCTTTGCCAATATTCAAATGATTAACCATATCAAAAATTACATCAGTTTGTTTGGTTTCTCGGAAGGAATTTAAATACTCGTTTCCTATGCTTAGATGAATTTCACATTTCTTTCGTTCTGGAATTAGGGTATAAACTGCTTGTCGGAGTCGGTCGTGGGCGAAACAAAAAGGCATTTCCAGATCCGAAGTATTAATATTTCTTTTAAGTGTATTGATAAACCTATAATTATTGTTTAACGGCAGAATAATTTCCTTTTCGATGGCTATCCACAAATCCTTACCAAGTGCCCAGACAGATTTTTTGCTGATGCGAGAGATGGTGGTTAAATCGAATTGGGAGCCAATGCAGGCAGCTAGCTTAAGAATATCCATTGCTGACATTGGTATAGATTCAAGGCAGTTTAAAAGCAGATCTACTACATTATCACTTGTTTCGATAGCTTCTACTTTCTTTAGGTCATAGACCCATTGGCTTTTTTTCGATAAAAATGTAAAGGCACCTTTAATATACAATGAATTCAATACTCGCCTTACAAAAAACGGATTTCCGTCGGTTTTCTGTAAGATTATGTCTGACAAAGGCTTAGTTTCATTAGGATGACTATGAAAGGTGTCGGCTATCAATTGATTTAATGCAGAAAACTCCAAAGGTTTAAGCAATATCTCATTAAAGGGCAGAGGTGAACCTTGTTGTCCGTTTTTTAGTTCCTCTAGCAATTTGTGAAGGGGATGACCAACTTTCACTTCATTATCTCTGTATGTCCCTATGAAAAGGATATATTTTCCTATGCCAGTTTCTAATATGTACTTTAACAAGTCCAAAGTAGAAGCATCACTCCATTGAAGATCATCAAGAAAAATTACCAAGGGATGTTCTTTACTAGCAAAAACATTGATAAATTTACTGAAAATCATCTTAAAACGGTTTTGAGCATCTATGGGGTTGAGCTCGGCAACCTGTGGTTGAGGTCCGATAATCTTTTCTAATTCTGGAAGTATATCTAGGATAATCTGTCCATTCAAGCCTATCGCATCTAATATGCGAGATTTCCAATTATCCAAACTTGATTGTGGCTGTGTTAGCAATTGTTTTATTAGTTCTTTAAAAGCTTGAGTCATACCATAGTAGGGGACAGTTTTTTCAAATTGGTTAAATTTAGCGGATATAAAATAGCCTTTTTTACCCGTAATAGGTTTACGAATCTCGTGAATCAATGAGGATTTTCCTATTCCGGAATAGCCGCTTACCAGCAAAAGTTCACAATGACCACTAGCGACCTTTTCAAAGCCATTAATTAATACTTTGATTTCTTCTTCACGACCATACAATTTATGAGGAATCTCAAACCTATCAATTATATCCTCCTTGCCAAGGATGAAGTCATACACAGGTTTTTTATCTTCAAGCAATTGCAAACAGTGTTCTAAATCCTTTTTCAGTCCTAATGCAGATTGGTATCTGTCTTCTGCTGTTTTAGACATAAGTTTCATAACTATATCTGAGATAATGGCAGGCATTTTAAGATTTATCTCCTTTGGAGGAATTGGAGTTTTTGCAATATGAGAATATATAAGCTCTAACTCGTCATTACCTTTAAAAGGCAATTGTTTAGTGAATAGCTCATAAAACGTCACACCTAGAGAATATAAATCCGTTCTGTAATCAATGGGTCTGTTGATTCTGCCAGTCTGCTCAGGGGATAAATAATTCAAGGAACCTTCTAAAATGTTTAAGTTGATGGATTGAGAGGCTTCCCGGATTATTTCGGCAGAAATACCGAAATCAATGATTTTTACCTGGTTTGTATTATAGTTCCAAATAAAATTGCTTGGATTTATATCTTTATGAATAATATTTTGCTTATGAAGTTGAATCAGACACTCGGTCATTTTAATTGCTAGTAATAGTTTTTCCACAATATCTAGCTTAATAGAGCGTAATACCTTGTCAATGGATTGTCCACCTATATCCTCCATAACAATTGCCATACTGTTATTGTATTTTTCCATGGAATAAGCTTTTATAATATTTTCACCAGTTATCTTGTCCATAATTTCATATTCTTGTATGAAATTAGATAGTTCTTTAGAGGAGGGATATTCTTTATTTAATAACTTAATTATGACAGGGCAATTGTCTAAATTACGGGTACCTCGAAAAATCATTGAATTACTATCTATGTAAATTTTTTTTGTGATTTTATAACCTGCAAAGGTGAACATTAGGTTTCCTCCATTACGATTATTGTTTATATTTACCATTGTACATCATTTAAAGGCATTTTTAAACAATTTTCACCACATTTAAATAAATATCAGTAATAAAAACCCTCCAAAAAGAGGGTTTTTATTACGCTCCTTGAAATGAAAGGAGGAAAAACGAAGGGGCTCGTTACCCCTTCGCTTATATTATTAAAATAAATACAAATGATTTTTAATAGCAAATTAGGTGCATTGCGAAAGATGTAAAGCTCTAATATGTTCAAAATGAATTTAAATCGACAGATTCACCCGGATGTAAAATTTTAGCAGTATCCTTTTTATTTAAATGCTTAACAAAATCCTCCGGCTTATCGGTTATTAGTGGAAAAGTACCGTAGTGCATGGGTATAACTAGATCGAAATTGAAATACTCATTGCATGCTGACGCAGCAATGCTAGGTGACATGGTAAATCGATCTCCAATTGGGATTAGACCAATATTTGGCTTGTGATTTTTTTCGATTAATTTCATGTTTTCAAAAATCTCGGTGTCTCCAAAATGATATATGGATATATCCTTATACTTTATTATAAAACCGCATGCCAATCCGCCATATATTATTTGATTTCCTGAATTTATACTGCTGCTGTGTATTGCTTCAACCATGGTGAATTGTATATCGTTTTCAATAAAACTTCCACCAATATTCATAAAAACGCAATTGCAAATAGATTGACTCATAAGCCAACCACATATTTCAGCGTTAGAAATTATTTTTGTGACCTTTGAATTGTATAAAGTTGTGGAATCTCCCATATGATCGTCATGTCCATGGGTTATTAAAATGTAATCGGGATCCTTAATTTCGTTTGCTAAATTGTCCGGAAATTTACTATTTCCTTTAATAAATGGATCTACTAATATTTTTTTACCGCCTAGCTCCAACAAAAATCCTGAATGTCCCAGCCAACATAGTTTCATGTCAAATCCTCCTTAGTTTATTAATATTTTGGTATTATATTTGACTATCTTTAGAGCTATGATACATTGTATATTGCTATGATACATTATATATTTAGTAAAAGTAAATTACCAGCTTAGGTTTTGTTATGGAGAGACTAAATAAATTCAATTTTAAAGAAATCTTCGTTTAATTTAGTGGACTTTGATAAATTCACTAAATGCTTCTTTAGTTCATCCTCTGTACCAACTGCTTGTACCAACTTAAAGTGAGCTGCACAGTTTCTTCCATTCTCTTTTGCACAATATAATGCATAATCGCTTATGTTTATCATTTGTTCAAGGTTTAATAATTTAGGATTGGTCAAATCTAAGGGCATTTCTGAATATCCTACAGAACAAGTTTTATATATAGTTTCATTTTCTGATACTGCTATTGGTGTTTTTCCTATCTTATCAAGTATTTTCCTTGCGAATTTTTCAAGGTATTCCGGTTTTGTGTTATATAGAATAATCAAGAACTCCTCGCCACCCCAACGGACTAAGGTGTCCTCGCATCGAATCATCTGTTTGAGAACTTTAGATATTGTAACTAGAACATTATCGCCGACAGAATGACCATAGGTATCATTTACAGACTTAAAATGATCGATATCAATTAAGAATACTCCAATCACGTTACCATTTAGTGACAAATGTCTTTTCTCCGCATTACTTAGTGATATAACCTTATTTTGAATGAATCGCGTTATTTTCTCAAAGGTGAACTCAAAAGCATATCTTCTATTGTGCAATCCCGTCAACGGATCGTGCAAGGATAATTCTTTTAGTTTTTCATTGGCGTCATTTAGTTGGATAGTTCTCTCTTTGATTTTTTCTTCCATGTTTTCGTAAAGTCTAGCATTTTCAATTGAAATAGATGCCTGAGAAGATAGTACTTTTAAGGCCTCTAATCTTTCAGAAGTAAATACATTATCAGAAAGATTGTTCTCTAAGTAGACAACACTTTTAAGCCGATTTTGATAAAAAACTGGCATGCACAGTACGGATTTGATTTGATTCTTTATGATATAAGAATTATTCTGCCAAGTGTCATCGGCACAAGCATCATGTATTACAAGGGTTTCTCTTGTTCGAGTAACAAATTGCACAATTTCCAAGCACAGTTCTTCATTTTCTGTTAGGGGAAGAGAATGTACAACCTGAATCTTTTCGGAATTAATATCCTCACTAGCTTCAATATATAGTTGACCATCAATTTCATTTCGAAGCAATATACAACCCCTTTGTGCACCAGCGTTTTCAATCATTATACGAATCAATTTCTTTAAAAGCTTTTCAATCTTAATTTCACTCGAGATAGCCTGAGCAGATTTCCAGATGGAGGTCATATCAATTGAATTGTGAGTTATTTTTGCAATTGTTCCTTTTGTGGATCTAGGTACTTGTTTGAAAGTCATATCATTAACAAAATAAGAGGAATATTGTTTTTCCAATAGTTTGACCTTTCTATATGCACCCCATTGCTCATATAAATAGTGTGCTTCTCTAATGTAAGTTTTTGCAATTTTTTCATCGCCTTTTGTTTGCCAGAACTTTCCGTATAATTCATTACATAGTGCTCTATATTGAATAAAATCATTGTTACCGATTGAATCTAAGGCTTTTTTAAAAAAATCAACGATAGTATCAAGGGATTCTTTCTCCATAATGGCAATTAGAGCAGACAGTAGGTAGTATTTATGGGCAAAATTAGCGGGACAGTTTTCTGTCCAATTTTTAATTCTCTTTTTTATATTATAGAGGGACTCTTTTATTTTGATACGTTCATTAGGCGTACAATATTCCCATTTATTAATTAAGATCATGGCTTTAAATAAATAATAATCGGGCATCGCAAAATCATAGATCTCCGCAAAGCCAATATCTTCAACCAGCCCATTCCATTTTTCTGCTGCTGACATATCATCTAAAATGACACTTATATATACATTGTAAAGGTAGAATCTAGCTAAATAAGTGGAATTACGAATTTTTTCTATCCTCTTAATTACTTTATTGTATCTTGATATATGATCCTGCTGATAGTTCTGACCTGCATTGTTAGGTACTGATTGAAATTCCTCAATCGCATAATGAATGATTTCGACCAAAGCTAAAGGAGCTGCACCTTTAGTCTGTTTGAGGAAAAGGATACTATTTTCTGTTTCCACCTTGCACTCGTTTAGATTCTTGCCAACCCACATCAATAAGTGGATTTTGTGGGAGATAGCATAAGTTGCATGCATAACATCACCGATTTTCAAACCTGTTTTGTAGGAAAGGTCATAATAATCTATGCTCTCTTTATAATGCACTCTCCAGTACGAGATATAAGGGAATATATAATAAACCGAAGGTTTTTGGGATTCTGCCTTAAATTTATTTATTAATGCGAAAGCAGCCTGACCAAGTTTATAACCAGTTTTATAATCAGCAACAACTTTTCCTATAGTATGCCCGAAATCGCTAAAACATCTACAGGATATTGGAGATGTTCCATAGTTTAAGGTTAATTCAAACATAATCAAGGTTGACAGGTTAAAGAGCAGTGGATTGGCCTGAAGTGCAATAGGTGCCATTTGTAGCATCTGAACTGCCATAAGTCTTTCGGGATTATTCATTACAGGTAGGTTGACAAGATCTTCAACCGTCATAGAGGCCAAACGCTGCTGCATTCTGAGAACTCCATCCTTAATAGTTTGTCTCAACTCCTCAGGACTTTCTGGTAAATAAATATTAAGCAGCTTTAGAGGCTTTCTTATTTCGTCTATTGTTTCTGATAGTTTGCCCTGAAAAATGAGTACTAATATCTTAATATTGGTAACAGAGCCTTTCTCAAGATTAGTGCTTGCTATTTTTGACAAATGCTCACAAACAGAGTCCGCTTTTGATAAGTCACCGGACAGAAAAGCGACAGTTGCTATTTCCAATAATAAGTTAAAGAATTTGTCAGGCATTGATTTCCATTCTTCATTAGATAAAAGTGATTTAGCAGTTTCAAAATAGTTCAGTGCAACCGCAAAAGCAGTTGATTTTTTCGCTTTATTTCCAGCCATAATATTTAATTTTGCAAGTTCAATCCTTTTATCCCTTTGTCCAACTAAGTTCCTGCCAATATTCAAATGGTTAACCAAGTCAAAGATCGCATCAGCTTGTTTTGTCTCTCTAAAAGATTTTAAATAAGTATTACCAATGTTTAAATGGACAACACATTTATCCTGCTCTGGGATTAGGGAATATACGGCCTGTCGTAGACGGTCGTGAGCAAAACAAAAACTCATCTCTATATCAATGGGATTTGTCTCTTTTTCAAGTGTATTAATAAAGCGATAGTTATTGTTTAGAGGAAGTACAATTTCCTCTTCAATAGCAACCCACAAATCCTTACCAAGTTCCGAGATTGACTTCTTGCTTATCTGTGAAGCGGTAATTAAATCAAATTGAGATCCAATACAAGCAACAAGCTTGAGAATATCCATTGTTGACTTAGGCAAGGATTCAAGATTTTTTACTAGCAAATCTACTACGTTATCGCTTATTTCGACAGCCTCAACTTTTTTGAGATCATAAATCCATTGACCTTTATCCGACAAAAAGGTAAAGGTACCCTGAAGATACAAAGAATTTAATACTCGACCAATAAAAAACGGATTACCTTTGGTCTTTTGAAAAATTATATTTGTCAAAGCCTTAGTATCATTGATATGACTATGGAATGTATCTGCTATCAATTGGTTTATGGCAGTGAAATCCAAAGGTTTCAGAAATATTTGATTAAAGGGAGGAGGTGGATCTTGTTGTGTGTTTTTTAGTTCTATCAAGAGTTTGTGAAGGGGATGACCAGTGTTTACTTCATTATCCCTGTATGCTCCTATAAAAAGTATATACTTAGCTTTTCCGGTTTCCAATATATACTTAAGCAAGTCTAGAGTAGATGTATCACTCCATTGAAGGTCATCAAGAAAAATTACCAGTGGATGTTCTTTCCTTGCAAAAACATTGATAAATTCACGGAAAAGCATTTTAAAGCGGTTTTGAGCCTCTAAGGGGTTGAACTCGGTTACCTGGGGTTGAGGGCCGATAATTTGTTCTAATTCGGGTATAACATCTAGGATGACCTGCCCGTTATCTCCTAGAGCTTCTAGGATACGAGATTTCCAATTATCTAAAACTGATTGCGGTTCTGATAGTAATTGCCTTATTAATTGTTTAAACGCTTGAGTAATCCCGTAGTAGGGCACATCTCTTTCGAATTGGTTGTATTTCCCGGATATAAAATAGCCTTTTTTGCCGGTTATAGGTTTTCGAACCTCATGAATAAGCGTGGATTTTCCAATCCCTGAATATCCGCTTACAAACAAAAACTCACAATTACCACTAGCTGCTTTTTCAAAGCCATTAATGAGCATTTTTATTTCTTCTTCACGCCCATACAATTTATGAGGTATCTCGAATCTGTCGAGGATATCTTCCGTGCCAAGTATTAAGCCGCATACTTCCTTTTTTTCTTCAAGCAATTTCAAGCAGTATTCTAGATCTTTCATTAGACCTAATGCAGATTGATATCTTTCCTCTGCCGCTTTGTTCATTAGTTTCATAACTATATCGGAGATAACAGTAGGCACTTCATGGTTTATCTCTTTTGGAGGGATTGGCGTTTTAGCTATATGAGAATATATCATCTCAATTTCATCCTTAGCCTCAAAAGGTAATCGCTCGGTGAATAACTCATAGAAGCTTACACCTAGAGAATATAAATCGGTTCTGTAATCGACGGGTCTGTTTATTCTACCAGTCTGTTCAGGCGATAAATAATTCAAGGAACCTTCTAAAACGTTTAGATTGATAAATTGCGAGGCTTCTCGGATTAGTTCGGCAGAAATACCGAAATCAATGATTTTTACTTGATTTGTTTTATAATTCCAAATAAAGTTACTCGGATTTACATCTTTATGAATAATATTTTGTTTGTGAAGCTGAATCAAGCACTCGGTCATTTTAATTGCCAGTGATATTTTTTCCATAATATCTAGCTTAATTGAATTCAATACCTTATCAACCGATTCTCCACCTATATCCTCCATGATAATTGCTGCACTGTTATTATATTTTTCAGTGGTATATGCCTTTATTAATCCATCACCAATAAGCCTGACCATAATTTCATATTCCCGTATGAAATTAGATAGCTCTTTTGTGGAGGGATATTCTTTATTTAATAGCTTAATTATGACAGGACAATTATCTAAATTACGGATTCCCCGTAAGACTATCGAATTAATATCCGTAGAAATTTCTTCTATAATATTATAACCATCCAAGTGGATCATTAGGCTTCCCCCAATACGATCATTAGTTGTTTCAAGGTTTTTAACATTAATATAAGACACAATAAAATGTATATTAAAGAGGTGCTAACATAACTGTACACAACCCATTATTTTTATCGGCAAATTTATAAAATTTTTAATACATTTTGGGTACATTATACAATAGGATAGAAAAATACAGGTCAAGTATATAGACAACAAAATGGATAAAATAAAGGTATTGCACAATAATCACGATAATAGAATTATTGTACAATACCTTTTACATGGCGATTAAAAGAATAATATATAAATCAATGTAAAATGCTTATTGAAAAATATATAAACTATTTTTATAAATCACCTTTTATAGAATTAAACCAAACGTCTCCCATTTTGTTGTAACCGTTAGCATTAGGATGAACACCATCTGCTAGGTCGCTGACGCTAAGTGCACTATTCATGTCAACCAAATATACTGGCTTTCCTTGACTTGATTTATTCTGGACAACTGTAGTAACTCTAGAGTTATAGGATCTTACATCTGCGTAACTTATTGGAATAATAGTAGCCACATAAAGCTTTCCACCTGCAGGTAATTTGGCACATATTTTGTCAATTAAGTCACCTAATCTGTTATGTGCATTATTTAAATCGTAATTTTGAGAAATATCATTTGTCCCAATATGCAAAAGGACGATATCAGGCTTGTAGGTATCCATCCAGGAATTGATTTTGTTACTAATCTCATCAATTCTCCATCCGGAGTGACCTTCGTGATTCTTATCTCCGAGTTCTGAAGTACCATTTGTCATAGAACCTACAAAATCTACAGTTAACCCATTACTGGTTATATTTTTCCAAAGTTTGTTTCTGTATGCACCTGGAGTAAAAATACCATCGGTTATTGAATCACCTAAAGGCATTACTTTGACGGTGGATTTTGGAGTTGAAGTTGGCGTTGGAGTTGAGGTTGGCGTTGGAGTTACAGGTGTGTAAACTGGAATTGTTGGATCTATTATTGTTGTTGTACCTAATTCAATCATTCCTAGAAGATGTTGTCTTAAAAAACCGAAGTCAATAGAATCCATAGAGTTATCTTTATTTATGTCTCCTGCAACAGGAAGAGAACTGAATTCTCCAAGTAAATACTTCCTGTATTTTGCAAAATCCAAAGAATCGACAACTCCATTTTCATCTACATCACCAAGGAAAATTGTGCGAGGTGCTGAAGTAGAAGTAGGTGAAGGTTGAACATTTGAAGTGCTTAAATAGGATTTTAACCATGTTAGAGCTGGACGTTCAACACCGGAAGAGCTAACTAGGTGCGTATTATCAACCCAGGTTTGTCCTTGAATCCATCCCCAAAAAGTAATACCTTTTACATTGGGATTTTCCCATAATATAGGGAATTTTTCTTTGTATCTTGCCAATTGAGTATTGTCATCGCCAGTTATGTCTAGCTCGGATACATATATAGGAAGACCTGTTGCAGATAAGCTATCTAAGACATTCTCCATTGTACTTGTAGAAACATTATCCATATTGAAATGGTGACACTGAATTCCTATTCCATCTACTAAATTTCTGTCCTTAAGAAGGTTTATAATTTTGAGATAATTAGCTGTTGCATTAGGATCACCAATTATTCCATAATCATTTATAAGTAATTTAGAATTTGGAAAGTACTTTCTTGCCTGTTCGAAGGACCATATTACCCAGTCCCATCCTGTTGATCCACTTCCGCCTATTGCATTTCTGTAAGATGCTGGTGCATGTAAAGGTTCATTAACAACATCAATGAATTCGCAATCAGGATATTTTTCTGCCACGGCTTCAAACCACTCTATTACTTCTGCCTTTTGTTCAGATGCCGAAAGACTGCCAATCCAGTTAGGCTCTTGGCTACCCCATACTAAAGTGTGGAACTTAAAAGGTAGTCCATTAGTTTTGGCATAATTGTAAGCCATATCCGACTGATTCCAGTTCATTCTGTCTCTGCTTGATTCGACACTGCCCCATTTTGTTGAGTTTTCAGGTGTTACCTGATTCCAATAAGCCTCAAAATTTGATGGTACATTGCTAGCAATAATATTTCCTACAAATTTGCTGCCCGATACCATTGCTGCGTTGACTTCTTTGGTTTGAAGTAACCCTGTTGAAAGAGTTAATCCTAAAACCATTACAGCAGATAACACAAAAGCAGTACACGACTTAAGATTTTTTAATACCTTCATATCTAACCCTCCTATTAAAAATTATGCACATAATTATAGTGAATGTGCTTATATTATAATACTACGATCAAAAGGTTGTTTTTAGCAGGAATTCCAACTAGTATTTCTGATTTTGAATTATGAATATTTAATATATTAATACTAGGTTGTAATAAGAGCCATCAAAAAAGATGGCTCTTAAGTTCGTAGTTGGTCTATGTATAAGCCCAACTTAAGTTTTTGTTATGAACTAAATTCACTAATCATTCCTAAAAGATACAAACGCATGCTGGCAAAGTCAATTGAATTTACTTCTCCGTCTCCATTTAAATCTGCAACTTCATCTTCTACAGGTAATTTCTTGATATTTCCAAGAAAATAATTTCTGAATAGAGCAAAGTCAATTGAGTCAACGTCTCCATTACCATCTAAGTCTCCTTTTATAAAAACTGGACTGGTTGGTGTAGGAGTTGGTGTAGCAGTTGACGTAGGAGTGCTTGTAGAAGGTGTTTTTGTAGGTGTCACAGGTGAAGAACCGGTAGGCATTGCTACTCCGTTTTTACCAAGTGGTATTTTATGGTCTAGACCTTGGAACTTACCTTCTTCATTTTTCCATAGTACAGGTAATAGATAATTATCATATTTGTTATCATTCCATTTTAAATCTCTTCCGCCTTCGAAAGGAGTACCTTCATCACGAGTGAACAATCCGCCCGTATCGGCTGAGTCAATATTGATACACCATAGAGTGTGATGAAGATTATATTTGTTTTCTAAAATATAATCTCTCATACATCTTAGATATTTTAGATTAAGATCTAGAAGTTTGTCATTACCTTCAGTTAATCCGCCCCATTCGCCCATAAACAGAGGAGATATTCCATCTTCCATTATAAAGGCCCAGTTATCTCTCCAACATTCTTCATATAGAATTTTTTGGGCAGTTTCATCGTCTGCGGTGATGAAATCACCGGAGAACCATGTTTGTTCATAAACTAGAGGACCATAATCATGAGGTGAATAAACAAGTTGGCTTTGATATTTTCCTAAATCGATAGGGTGATCTTTTACACCTCTTAAGTTTCCGCCCCACCAATTTCCGTAGTAATCATTAGTTCCAGTCCATGGGCTTGTGTCGAAGGATTCGTCATCCCACTTGCCGTCCTTAGGATACATTTCAATTCCTTCAACAAATATTAAAATATTAGGATGTACCTTCAATATTTCGAGTGCAGTTTCTTGAGCAACTCTTTTCCAGTTGTTTTTATGATCAGAGTCGTCCCAAATAGCACTTTCGCTTTTAATTTTAAGAGTACCGGTATTAGTATGAGGCTCGTTTTTAAGATCGAAACCTATTATTGTATCGTCGTTTTTATACTGGTTAGCTACCCAAACCCAAGCGGCTTTAAAAATTTCTTCTGTAATTTCGCCTTTGTACCAAAGTGGGTGAGTATGTCCCATATTATCGGTCTCGGCACTATGTACATCAAGAATAACTTTAATTCCTACTTCTCTAAAGTTTTGTAGCATAAAATTAAATAATTCAAAGCTATTCAATCCTTCTAAAGCAGGGTTGTTATAGGATGTATCTGTTGACATAGGATAGACACCTTTGCTCCAACTATACAAAAGATCGGTGGCAATGGGCATTCTGACTACATTAATACCTTTGTCGGCAACAATTTTTATGTCGGCTACGATATCACTGTGGTAAGAATCTAAAAGCATCATCTCTCTGCAATTGAAGCCAAACCAGTTAGCACCGGTTATCCATACCTTATTACCGTACTTATCAACAATATTGGTGCCTTCAACATGAAGCCAGTCATCATCAGGATCTCCAACATTAGAAGTCTCGGCAGAAATTTGTGTAACCGGGGTTGGTAATAATGTAATAAGCATTACCAATAAAATAGAAAAAACTATTGATTTTTTCATCTTTCTTTCCTCCTGAAAAAAGTAAAATTATATAAGATTTCTATAGGCATTAATAATTAGATATTCTAAGTAAAATGCCTTATATATTAAGTTATTATATATATGGGGTGTGTGTAAAGATAGTTGCTTTGAAAATAGAAAAAATACTAATGCTTTTAAGAGTAAGGATTACGATGAATATTGCCCACTATATAAAATAATAATATCACATTATTTGCATAAATTCAATAAAACAAACGTTTGAGTTTCCCCATTTTTCAATATCTTTTAATATAAGACTAAGTATATATAGTCACTTACAATATTGTTGTGCTTGATAGTCCAGTTTGGCTGTGGTCAT
>JGI24712J26585_10002283_pt1 | contig 15789 bp, 12 predicted proteins | sample BioPla3DNA2_FD_26585 | JGI IMG/M metagenome (IMG submission 26585) | reverse complement strand
AAAAAAACATTTGCACCTATCGCTAAGTCTTCTTTCTACTAAAGATTCATACTCTCATGAGAGCATCTCTTTATTATTAGCCTCCAAATTCAAATTCGGCAACTTTATATAAGAAGGAAGCCTCCTGTTTACTGCCTTATCTACGGCATAAACAGCCGAATCTAAATCCACCATATTCTTGTTGTCATAGATATTATAACTCGATCTATACTCCTTAGGGGTGTTTATCAGCATTATAGTATTTGCCCCTGCATTCAATGCCCACACTTGTGCATCTTTACTCAACGATGCAAGAGCCGTTGTAGATGGAATGTAAACCTTCTTACAGACAATTCTCGTAACCGCCACTGTTCTAAGAGTAAGTTCTATATCACCGTGAGAGAGCTTTTCATAAGGTGAACCCTTAGCAGGAATAAAGGGACCTATACCAATCATATTAATGCCCATATCCCTAAAAAACTCGATATCACTTGCTATATCTTCTACCGTCTGCCCGGGAAGTCCGATAATATTCCCTGATCCGTTGATATACCCTAGTTCCTTTAGCCATTTAGAGCACTGAAGCCTTTTGTCATAGTCATCATCGGGATGAATTTCTTTAAAAAGGTCTCTATTTGTAGTTTCAATTTTTAATAGAAAGTTATCGGCACCGGCATTTTTAAATTGAGCATACTCCTCAAAAGACTTTTCACCAACACTCAAAGTAATCCTCATACCTGTAGCTGCTTTAATTCTCCTTATAATGCTCAATATTTTAGGTGTGGTCCAGAAAGGATCTTCTCCCGACTGAAGTATTACAGTTCTAATCCCAAGGCTTTGTAGATACTCCACAACCTCCATTATCTCATCTTCACTCATTCTATATCTCTTAACCTCGGAATTTTTCCCTCCAATACCACAGTATTTGCAGTTTTTCCTACAGTAGTTGGAAAATTCTATTGCCCCTCTTATTTCCACTACATCGCCTACCGTCTCTTTTCTTATACGATTGGCAGCTGCAAATATTGTATCAACTTCCCTTTTTTTATCGGTGGCTAGAAGGTAAATAATCTCTTCTTTATTGAGTTCCTCGCCGTTTTCAATTTTTTTAAGTATATTGATAAATTCCTCTGACACAACCAAGCCCAGCTTTTTGTCTATAAGGCCTTGAAGCTTCAATTTACGATCCTCTAATATTTGGGTGTTAAAAAACCCGGCTAATTGAAGCAGATTTTTTGATGTCTCCAACTCTTTTTCGTTAATCTTGATTGCAATTGCACATACCGTACCCCACTCAGGAGGTGCGGGCACAAGATCTGTCTCTATTTTATTCTCGTTTAATAATTTATTTATAACAAGCATTTCTGATGAATTTTGAGCCATAATCAAATAATATTTAGTATCCAAAACAACACTTCCTTTCCCCCGGTATAATTAGGAACTGCTCACTAGAAGTAAAGGTCTCTCTTTCCCTCTTCTATCTGTTTAAGCTTTTTGATAGTTTCAACTTTCATGTTTTCATCATCTATTTCATCTAAAGCTTTCTTTATTATTAAATCACCTTTCTCACGAAGCACGTTATTTCCATAGTCTATGAGATTTTCCTTAAAAGTAAGTATGGCATTAGGCTGACAGAACTCATGTATTTCTCCTTCTTTTGCATACTCCATAAAATGTTCTCCTGTACGACATCTTCTATAACATGCTGTACAAAAGCTCGGAATATATCCTTTGTCACAAATGGTCTCAAGCATTTTAGGAAGACTTCTGTTATCACTGATTTCAAACTGATCTGCCTTATCATCGTTTTCTTCATAACCACCGGGATTTGTCTTTGAACCTGCACTTATCTGCGAAATCCCCAAACTAAGCAACTCATCCCTAAACTCTGCATTCTCTCTTGTAGAAAGAATCATTCCCGTATAAGGAACCGATAATCTGTAAATCGCAACGATTTTTTTGAAATCTTCATCATTTACAAGATAAGGTACATCACCTAATCCCCATCCTAATGCAGGGCGAAGCCTTGGAACTGAAATTGTGTGAGGTCCCACACCAAAGCGTTCCTCAAAGTGCATACAATGCATTAAAAGACCTAAAACCTCAAATCTGTAGTCATAAAGTCCAAGTAGAGCTCCCACACCAACATCATCTATTCCACCTTCAAAAGCTCTGTCTATAGCAGTTAGCCTCCAATCAAAATTGGCTTTTGTTCCTACCGGGTGCATTTTTTTATAGGTTTCCCTGTGATAGGTCTCCTGAAAAATAACATAAGTACCTATTCCCGCTTGTTTTAACTCCTTGTAGTCCTCAACCGTCATTGGTGCAGCCTCTATATTAATTCTTCTTATATCCGTTGACTTATATATTTCATCCATAGCCTTTGTGAAATGCTTTACATCTGTCTTAGGATGTTCTCCGCATATCAAAAGTAGTCTTTTATGACCTTGCTTTTCTAAGGCTTTAGCCTCATTTACAATTTCAGATAACTCTAGAGTCCTTCTGTGTAATTCTTTATTATCTCTTCTAAACCCACAATAAAGACAGTTGTTTACACATTCGTTACCGGTATATAAAGGTGCAAACAGTACTACTCTTTTGCCATAAATCTTGTTTTTTATGTATTTTGCTGCCTGGTATAGTTCTTCAAGTAAATCTTTATCTTCTAAAAACAACAGCTTTCCCGTTTCTTCTAAAGTAAGACCTCTACATTCCCTAGACTTTGCTATAATTTCCCTAACCTCTGTCTTATCTAGGTTTGCCGATGCCTCTAGTATTGAAAAAATCTTGCTCTCATTTATATAATCACTCATAATTTGACCTCCTGATAATTAAAATTTCTATGCCTTTCTCACAATCAAGAAATAAAAAACAACCATACTTTCCTTAACATTAAAAAAACTCTTCATAGACTTAAAANAAAGTCAGGAAGAGTTCACAAATAAACANATCATATCCNTTCCCCCTTCGATAAGATATACTCCATCTCGTCAGGCNTATATGGGATTTTACGAAATTATTCTCGTATAACCCAGCCGATTATAATCCTCGATATTAGGTCTCTAAACCCCGTATCTCAGATACAAACTATTAAATTATTATTACCACCTAATTAATATGTTAAAGCAACTTTTGCTTTAATTCCTTTAATATTACCAAGTTTACCAGCTAATGCTCCAATCTCGTCGTTAGTACCGTCTACAATTATGGATATAACTGAAATCTCCTTTTCCCTATATGGCACGCCCATTCTACCCACAATAATCGAACCGAAATCACTCAATACATCGTTAACTCTTTTAGACGTTTCTTCACGATTGTTGACTACTATACCAATAACAGCTACCTTGTTTTCCTTTTCCATAATCTAACCTCGTTATTTTTTTAACTATATACTTATTATATCAAATCTACATCGAGTGTAAAGCTATTCCACAATAAAAACTACGGAACATCGAGTCCCTTCGTTTTTGCCTCTTTCACTTCGTTCGAAAGAAGCGTAAATAATAAACTGCGGGACTATGTGGTCAATTAACCTTAAGTCGTTTGAGATTTTAGATAGCTGTCTTTCACAATAAAACATTGTGCTTACTCTGTAAGTTTTAAACCTGAAACGGTTATGGTGTGACAGCTAAAACACCAAAATATTATACAATTTCTATAACACTTCTTAAATCTTCCGCATTTTGGATTTTCTTCATCAAACTAAGTTTTTTCTTTAAATTGTCCTCCTTAGTGAAAGGAAGTCTATTTTTATCAAAGTTTTCCACTATCTTTTTTAATTCTTCCACTAGCCTTTCAAAAAATAACATATCATGTTCTAAAATAAACTCCACTTCAAGAATGCTATTGCTCACCCTAACCTTGTCACCAATTACCTCGGCATTCATCTTTATTGTAGTTTTATTATATTCTATAAGCTTCCTTGCCACATTTATACTTCCAAGTTGTTCAATATCCTTAACTGTACCACAATTTGTACAGATAAACAGCGATTCCGACTGTCTGTTCTTATAGCTGAAATTGCGACATACATGGCACCTGTAAAAAATCCCCACCGAACTTACTAGAACAGGAGGCGGCAAGCCATAGCTCTTTAATTTGTACTCAATAAGTCCAGTCATTTTATTGTATATTCCCGCACTTATTGCCGGCTTATATTCATCACTATAACCCAATCTGTCATTATTCATATTCAATGATTCCACAATTACCTGAGCCTTATTATCCACTGCAAGTTTTGCAATTGCACTGCTCATCTCATGCAAATAGTTACTTGTACTTTTGTCAATAGCCTTAAAATTAATATACCCTGTTTTACCTTCAAGTCCATCACTCATTGAAACAACTGTATAGTTGATTTCGTTTTTTATTCCCCTCGATATTCCAAGATAGTTTATTGTCTCAATGGTAGCACCATCTTCTAAATCTATGGATATGGACAGATAGTACTCATTTCTTCTTTTGATAAGACGTGCTGTCTTCAGCATACCTTTACATGCTATTGCCTGCTTTAAATATTCTTCTTGCCATTTTCCAAAGCACAATGGAACTAAAATATATCTTTCTTTTCTGCCGGTTAGCTCAAGATACTCATCTTCCCTATCTAGATATTTCAATTTCATAGTACCAGAGTGTTGCAGCTCACTTCTATATTCATCCCTTGAATTCATTAGATATAGTTTAGCATAATACCTATTTTTGATCCCATCGTACAAAATTGAATAATCACGGGTTGTATCATACCTACAAAAGTAGACTGGTCTGCTTCTAACTTCAGGAAAACCAGCAGCACTATCAACACCCTTTAAATTCAAGTAACTTGCCATTGCCATTCCAAAGTCTAATACAAGTGAATCCTTAAAAGGTTCCACATCGAATTTGTTGAGTTCTCTAAGGGTCTCTTTACTCACCCATTTTGTAACCCTGTAAGCCTTATAACCTCCATTATCTTCAAAAAACTTATCCTTTCTGTTCTCAATAGCATAGCGAGCTTTCTCCATCAGATATTCAAAGGCTTTGGAATAGTTATAAATAGCTTTATCAATTATTTCTTTTTTCCTTTTAGAAGGCTTATAAAGTTTTAATGATACGGTTTTAAGCGGCATATTTAAAACCTCCTAATCCATTTCTAAAACCACCTATTGGTTATAACGCCATTATGTCTATTGAATAATTTTACAGAAATGCTAGTTGATAGTTGTTTTTGTTACATAATCAATAATACTCTATTTCCACACGCTTACCTAAGGATTTAAGACATTCGGCCATCTCCTTAACCAGCTTAATCTTTAGACCTAAGTCTAAGGGTAATTCGGGGTTCTGATGTGCCGGATTTATCGCCCTACCTATAAAAAAATTCACCTTTGTACTCTCTTCTAAAAGCAGCTTAGCAAGCCTTGAAGCACCATCTCTTTTTCCAAGTTCAATTAAATCCTTTATATTTGAACCTGTAGACAAATACCTTTTTGCATACTCTAAGGCTTTTCCAAAGGTTAATACCCCTTCCGTCACCAGATCAATACCTTCAATCTCTGCTGTAGGAGGCACCTGTGGATTATAATATTTAATATTGGTAGTTATTTTTTTATTCAATACCCTGCTTACAATTTGTGAAGTTGTACCGCCACATACCACCTTTTTTCCTTCACCATCAAAAAATCTATTAACTACATTTCTATCTTCGTTTTTATTGACAGGTGGACCAATCATTACATTTACAACAACTGGCTTTCTTATCTTTATTGCTGCAACGGTTGTGTCATCTCCCGGCTTCCTTGCATACAAGTTTTCACATACCGATAGGAGCAGTTTAACTATGTTTTTTGGTGACAAATCCGATTTATAAATACGTTCAATGTATTCACGTACATTATTCCACTGCCAGCCTAAATTTAGTGTAGCCCCAACTCCTGCATGAATGACACCGTCACTGACTAAAATAAACAAATCTTCATAGCTGACATTAAACCTGCTTTCCGTTACTAGCTTACCATTAATCATCCTAGTCTGCTTTTCAAGCTCCGACCGCTTTCCCTTCTTCATAAAAAACACCGAAGGATTGTCAAACTCAACAAGATATCCCTCTCCAGAGTCCATTATCTGAAGAATGGAAAAGGTTGAATAGGCTATATCCCGCTCTCTACAAACAGGCAGGGTACTTGCAATTGTCTCAACTGCTTCATCAAGACTTAAGCCATTGCTTAACATGGTCGCTATAATCTTACTAGTAAGGGTGGCGAGTATATTAGCCTTTACTCCACTTCCAAGACCATCAGCTAATACTATGATGCTAGAGTTGTCGCTTCTAATAATCTCCACCTTGTCACCACAAAGCTCTTCATTAAATTTATTTAGACTTTCAAAACATGTATCTACATAAATACTCATTTGACATCACCGGTTTCCGATAAAATAGAGTTTTTTAGTTTTGTAAGGATAACTTTTGTTTCAGCAGTTGTCTCTCCAAGTAAGCTTGCAATTTCCTGTGCAACTCTCATCTGCTTTTCTATTACCTTTTGTGCTATATCCACCGTTTCACACTTAACCTTGTAAATTTGCCTATTTTGTTTTTCCTCCCGTGTAATATCACGAATAAAAGCAATCACTAGGTCATGTTCCTTTACATATATAATAGATTGTTCTACGGTTACATCATGCTTTTCATAATAATATTTTCTGTTAAATATATTCCGCTCGGTTTCTCTGACCTCAATAAAGTCGCTACAATCTAAAAGATCATATATATATTTGCCCGTCACATCTTCACTGTCAAACTTAAACAGGTTTCTTGCAGCATAATTGGACTCCTGTATCTTAAGTTCCCTGTTTAAAGCAATTATTGCATTTGGGGTAGAATGGATAATAATGTTTGAAATAGATTCAGCTCTGTCCCTCATGTATGGCAAACACATATATATCTGTGCCTTGTTGTTATAAACGGCAATAGCCTTTTCTCTACAGGTTGAATAACCGCAAGCACCACAATTAAGTTCCATTTCACTGCTGAATTTTCCCGTCTTACTCAATATTTCACGAATAGTATTCTCATCAGGAATGTTGTCGTCTTTTGACGTATTGATAAATACTTTTGAAAGACTTACCTTAGCATCTTGTAAAATATCGGTCCCGATATTTCTACTACTCTTCTTAACATATTCAATGAGTCTGTCTCTTGCTTCAAGATAGCCGCCCGTAAGCTTCTTTATACACGGTCCTCTGAGACAACCACCAGCACAATTGTTCATTTCAATAAAATAATTCTTTGTCTCTCCGTTTTTTATGGAATCGAGTATTTCCATACACCGATCAATTCCATCTATACTGATACATTTATAGTTTTTTCTATCTGGTGTTCCAAGGGTTTTTAATATTCCTCCTGGTGCAGGATAAAATCTTGATGTGACATTTTTGATACTTTTACTTTCAAATTCTTCATATTCATATAAATCTATATTTTCATTTTCAAACCATTTTTCCAATTCTTCAAAAGTGATAACTGCATCAACCAAGCCCTGATTTTGCAGATCATTGCACTCTTCCTTCTTAGAAATACAAGGTCCTATAAACACCACCTTAATCCTTGGTCCATACATACATTTCATCATTTTGGCATGTGCAATCATTGGAGATACTACCGGTGCAAGATCTTCCAACACCTCTGGATAGTATTTCTGTATCAGATACACTATAGATGGACATGCTGAGGTTATAATGTTTCTCATCTTTCTTTCTTTTATAAGTTTTTCATATTCTATAGAAACAAAGGAAGCTCCAGCTGCTGTCTCTTCCACATAAGTAAATCCAAGTTTTTTTAGTGCTTGAAAAACTACTCGTTCATCCTTCAATCTGAATGCTGATACAAAGGAAGGTGCTAAGCTTACATAGACCTTTTCATTTTTATTTAAAAAGCCCTTTACCTTTTCCATGTCACTTATTACAGTTTTTGCATTCTGAGGACATACCAAAAGACAATTTCCACATAATGTACAGGATTCCTCAATGATTTTTGCCTGATCATCCTGAAAAGCTATTGCATGTACAGGACAGCTCCTTATGCACTTGTAGCAATTCTTACAATTTGCCTCTTTAAACTGAATAACGCTCATGTTACATCCTTCCCATTACATATTTTTCGAATATCTCCTTAACATTAGATAAATTCACATTGTCCACAAGTTCCTCCTCTATCTTCATCGCCACACCATTAGTACAACGTCCAAGGCAAAAGGAAGCATTAATCTCAACTTTATCTTTGAGATTGTGCTCTTTTATCATGCTTTCAAAAGTTTTAATTATATGATATGACCCTTTTAAGTGACACGATGAACCTACACAAATATATACTCTAATCACGAGAACCTCCATAAACAATGCACCAGTAGTGTCTATAATGTAATTGTTAATTAATTAACAATTACATTATACATCTTTGTTAATTTTTTATCAATATCTAATGCTAATTATTTTGATGCAAAATACGGCAAATAAGATAAAGGATATCAACAATTCTTAAAACCTACTCAAAACCTCTGTTTTGAAGAATCCTTCAACATTTTTTTCTGTGATGGAAATAATCCTCTCTTCCTCATTAACCCTTGCCGAAACTGCTTCTGTACACTTTCCAAGGCAGAGTGCTGCTTTTATTTCTATTTTATCTGTGAGTTTTCCCGATTCAATGAGTTGATTCAATTTATCAATAACATTATAAGCACCTTTTAAGTGACATGCACTTCCAATACACACATGAATGGTCACCATATTTACAACTCCTTAAATTAATAATAAACTTTTCGGGGCATGATTTGCCCCGCTCAATTATACTTCCTTCACTACACCTTTTCTTTGTTTAAATGCAACAAATGGTGCTTTCCTTTTAGTAGTCCATTGTATAGTGCAATGACCATAGGGTTTTCTTCCGAACGTTTTATCTGGGAAATACTATCAGCATTGTAGATTCCTTTTGCTCTTTTTTTCGAAATACGATAATCCTTTGGTATAGGCTGACCAGCTCCGCCAATACATCCTCCCTGACATGCCATTACCTCAATAAAATCATAGCTTTTCTCACCGCTATTTACCATCTCAATAATCTTATCTACGTTTCCAAGTCCATGTATCATAGCGAAATTGTATGTTCTGCCATCTATTTCAAAGGAAGCTTCCTTTATTCCTGTCATACCTCTTACGCCTTTAAAAGAAATCTCCCTGAGGCTTTCGGAGGTCTTTTCCATAAGACCTCTTCTAATTACAGCCTCAGTCACACCACCCGTTACACCAAACATAACACCGGCACCACTTGAAAGACCTAAAGGCATATCCAAAGATTCTGGGTCAAGCTCGTTAAACACTATTCCTGCTTCACGTATCATAGCAGCTAATTCCTGTGTTGTGATAACCGTATCTACATCGTATATTCCATCAGTTTCGCTTTCTGGGCGTGATGCTTCGAACTTTTTAGCAGTACAGGGCATTATGGATATTACAACCGTCTCTTTTTCCTCTGCTGCATCACTCTTTTTGAAAAACTCCTTAATTACTGTACCAAACATCTGTTGAGGAGATTTGCATGAAGAAATATTATTGATTAACTCCGGATGCTTAAGTTCTGCATACCTTACCCATGCTGGACAACAAGATGTAAAAATAGGTAGATTTGTGTTTGCCTCAATCCGGCTAAAGAATTCCTTTGACTCCTCCATAACTGTTAAGTCGGCGGCTAATGCAGTATCATATACTTGGTCAAATCCTAAACGCTTTAATGCTGCAGCTATTTTTCCTATGCTCAATTCCCCTGCTTCAAGACCAAATTCTTCTCCTATAGCTACCCTAACCGCTGGTGCTATCTGGGCAACTACTCTTTTCTTCTTGTCATAAAGCACCTTCCAAACTTTATGGGTTTCATCCTTTATTATCATAGCCCCTGTAGGGCAAACCCTTGTACACTGGCCACAATTTACACAATCCACCTCTGCAAGCTTTTTATTAAAAGCCGGCGTAACGGTAAGTTTTGAGCCTCTATAGGCAAATCCAAGTACACCGACACCCTGTACCTCTTCACACACTCTCACACAATCTCCACAGGCAATACACTTATTAGGATTGCGTACTATTGATTTACTGCTGTTGTCAATTTCCTGTTTGCCATTGAATTCCTTAAATCTATATCCCCTAATTCCAAACTTGTATGCCAATTCCTGAAGCTTACATTTTCCGTTTTTTTCACAGGTTGTGCAATCTCTATCATGGTTTGAAAGCAACAGCTCTAGAATCATCTTTCTGTGTTTTTGAATTTTAGGAGTATTAGTAAAAATCTCCATACCGTCCTTTGGGATTTCTGAGCAGGAGGCCATAATATTACCCCATTTATCCTCTACAATACACATTCTACATGCACCGTAAACACTCAGTTCAGAGTGGTAGCAAAAAGTAGGAAGTTCTATTCCCGCCTTGCGTATAACTTCGAGCAAATGCTTTTCATTTTCAAATTCAATTCTACGACCATCTACAATCATTGTACCCGCCATTTTTTAGACCTCCTTTATAGCCTTGAAAGGACATGCATCAATACATGCACCGCATTTTATACACCTGTCCCCAATTATTCTGAAAGTTTCCTTTATTTTTCCTTGAATCGCTCCTGCCGGACATACCCTCTGACATTTCGAGCACCCCTTACACAAGTTCCCGTCTATAGTAAATGACGTCAATCCTTTGCAGGTTTTAGTAGAACATCTTTTATTCACCACATGCTCAATATATTCATCCTTGAAGTATTTCATTGTACTTATAACGGGTCCAGCTGCCGTTTTTCCAAGTCCGCACAGAGCAGTACTGCTAACCGTATCTGCCAATTCCTCCAATAAGTCCAAATCTTCTAGTGTGCCCTTTCCAGAAACTATATTCTCCATAATTTCCAGCATCCGTTTTGTACCTTCTCTGCAAGGAACGCATTTGCCACAGGATTCATTTTGAGTAAAGTTCATAAAGAACCTAGCAACTTCAACCATACATGTGTCTTCATCCATAACCACTAGACCGCCAGAACCGATCATTGCTCCAACTTTCTTAAGAGAATCGAAGTCTAACGGCATATCTAAGTGTTCTTCAACAAGGCACCCTCCAGAAGGACCTCCAATCTGCACAGCTTTAAACTTCTTATCATCCTTAATTCCTCCGCCAATACCAAAAATCACTTCACGCAAGCTTGTGCCCATCGGAACTTCTATTAGACCTGTATTATTAACATTTCCTGTTATTGCAAAAGCCTTTGTTCCCGGGCTTTTTTCTGGACCTATGGACTTAAACCACGTGCTGCCTTTTGATATAATAAGGGGTACATTGGCAAAGGTTTCAACATTATTTAAAACAGTAGGTTTTGCCCAAAGTCCTGCTTCAACAGTCCGAGGAGGCTTAACCCTTGGCATACCTCTTTCTCCTTCTATCGAGGCTGTAAGTGCACTACCTTCTCCACATACAAAAGCACCAGCACCCTGATTTACATGTATATCAAAATCAAAGCCAGAATCCAAAATATTCTTTCCTAAGATTCCAAAGCTTCTAGCCTTTTCAATTGCTGTATTTATTCTTTCAACAGCTAAAGGATATTCAGCTCTTACATAAATATATCCTTCCGAACTTCCTGTAGCATATCCGGCAATCATCATGCCTTCTATAAGTCTGTGAGGGTCTCCCTCCATAAGACTTCTATCCATAAATGCTCCAGGATCACCTTCATCTCCATTACAAACAACATATTTAGTTTCAGACTTCTGTGCTAAAACCTGAGCCCACTTCCTTCCTGCTGGATAACCTCCACCACCTCTTCCTCTTAAATTTGAGGCTATAATATCCTTACAGATTTCATCGGGAGTCATCTTTGTTAAAGCCTTGGCTAAAGCTTTGTAACCGCCTTTAGCTATATATTCCTCAATTGCCTCAGCATCGATACTACCACAGTGTTCTAGAACCATCCTTGTCTGTTTTTTATAAAAGGGAATTGACTCTTGTGTCTCATATATTTTCTCTGTTAGCTCTATCGGGCTTTTAGCCTTGGTAAATTTTATCTCTTTTACTTCCTCAGTAAGAGTGGAACATCTATACATAAGTCTTGTTATTGGTTTTTTGTTTATTAATGTTTCTTCTACTATCTCTTCACAATCTTCTACTTTTACACCAATATATAAGTAATTGAAAGGCTCAATTCTTACTAGGGGACCCATTTCGCAAAAACCGTGGCATCCGCTTTTCTTTATGCCAATACCTTTCTTTTCTTCCTCTAGTCTTACATATGCCAAAAGCCCTTTGTTTTTAACAAGTTCAATTAGTCTTTCGTATATTTCTATTGAACCACTTGCTACACATCCTGTTCCTCCACAAACCAAAACTTTTATTTCCTGTAAATCAAGTTTTTCGTGAAACTTTATTGAAGCTTCTTCTAATTCCTTGACACTCTTTATTCTCATTTTTCTTCCTCCTTCCTGATACCATCAAGCAGTTCTAATACATGCTCAGGAGTTACCTTAGGATAAACTTTATCATTTATAGTTATTACTGGTGCTAAGCCACATGCTCCAAGGCAAGATACCGTCTCAACAGTAAATAGCAAATCATCAGTAGTTTTCTTTTCTTCACTTAAATCAAGTTCAGTTCTTAGAGCATTTAAGATAGGAATAGATTTTTTTACATGACACGCAGTTCCGTCACATATTTTAATTACATACTTACCCTTAGGCTCAAGGGAAAAGTTTTCATAAAAAGTTGCTACACTAAATACCTTTGATGGTGTAATCTTCATCCTCTTTGCTACAAGCATTAAAGATTCTTCAGATAAATACCTGTATTCTTTTTGTATGTCTTGGAGTACCATTATTAAAGAAGATTTTTTCCCATCACGTCTATCAATTATGTCTTTTATTTTATCTGGCATACAAACCCCTCACTTTCAACCGGATATTTTGAAACATAAATTTATGGTTATCCCGGAAAAATTGTTTGTTAAATTTATAACAATTTCATTTTAGGCTAGATTTAACGCTACAACAACAATTAAATTTTTTTTTGTTCTTTTGAGAGTTGAGATTTATATTATTAGATACGGTTTTTATAGGTAAACTCAATTAACTAGTGGCTTATTTGTAATACCACTGTATGGAAATTAATACAATCAATCAATAAAAACGAAGGGGCATCGAGCCCCCTCAATTTTTGCCTCTTTCACTTCGTTCGAAAGATGCGCAATAAGAAAAGACTAAACATCAAGAAATCTCCTTGATATTTAGTCTTATAAAGGGCTTTACTATATTTTTTTGTATAGAAGTGTATTTTACTTAACTATTGAATAAACTTTTCTGGATGACTTGCTACATAGGCTGCATTGTAAAAAATCGCACTTTTTAAATCATCATCCCATTCAACCTTACACCCTAGAGATTCACTTAAAAATCTAAAAGGCACTAAAGTTCTTCCTTTTTCAATAAAAGGTGGTTCATCGATTTCTTTTGCCCTACCGTTCACCATTGCTATATCGGTATCAACCAGCATTTCCACTTTTGTATCTTCAATTGTAACAGTTATTTTCCTTTCAGCTTCGTTCCATGCAACATTGGCACCTAAACTTTCAGCAACATACCTCACAGGTAGGAAAGTTCTTCCGTTCTTTATAATAGGTGCAACATCTATATTTACCTTTATATCATTAACAAAATAGAAGGGTTTGTTTATATAAAAACGTTGCACTATTTCTTCACCCGAATTGGTTGGCACAGGTTCTATTGTTACACTTGGGGTTGCTGATGGAGTGCTTTTGGTTGCACTTGGTGTTGGTTGTGCTTTAGCTGTCTTAGTTGGACTAGGTTTTGTTCCAGATGGATTTACTGGACTAGCAGTAATTATTGGAGTACTTTTGTTGGGGTCTGGAAAATCAAATTCTTCTAGCCTTAAGTATAAGCTTTTCAATGGTGAATAATCAGTTATTAAATTGCCTAACAAAAACAATTTTTTTAATTTAGGAAGTGCATTCTTATCACCAATTCCTCTCACATCAGCTATTTGATTATCCTTTAGTACCAAAATTTCAAGGTTATCAAGACCCGCCAACATCGAGATATCAACTAAATTGTTCTGACTTAAATAAAGGGAATTCAAATTCACAAGCTTTTCTAGAGCACTAATATCCGATATCTCATTATTCTGCAAAACCAAAATTTCAAGATTGACAAGATTACCAAGATTTGAGATATCCGATACATTATTATCCATTAAGCTTAGCTGTTTCAGCTTTGCCAAACTCGTTAATGGAGCTATGTCCGTAACATTATTACCTTGCAAATCAAGCTCCACAAGATTGGTAAGATAACTTAGCGACTCTATATTATCTATTTTATTATTATTTAATGCAAGTACTTCAAGCTCTGTCAAGTTCTTTAATTCTTTAATAAACTTGATACTGTTTCCCCTCAAATTTAGTTTCTTAAGATTGGTAAGATATTGTATACCTTGTAAATCTGATATGTTCTTGTTTTCCAAATTTAGTTCCAAAACAGCCTGCATATCTTCCAAAGTCAAACTACCATTATATTTACCAATCTCTTCCCTTATAGCCGCCTCAACATTTCTGTCATAAATCCCTATTGAACCTATATTGAAATCCCTTAATTTTAACTGATTATAAATTGCAGCTAAAGGTGAATAATCATCTATTGGATTACCTTTGAGGTAAAGGTTTGTAAGTTTCGAAAGAGGTCTTAATGAAGTAACATCGGTAATATTATTATTTGACAAATCTAAGTGAATAATATTCGAAGCGTATTGTAAACCATCTAAATTAGTTATTCCAATCCCTGAAACAACAAGTGTACTAACTAGGTCAAGATCACATTTAAAAATATCTCCTATAGTAACTCCAGTTGAAGAACGAATTGCAGCTTCTAGCTTTTCATCACTAAACAAAATAGGCTTATAACTCTCTACCATGACTCTACGAGTTAATTCGCTCCAGGTAGCCTGCCCTCCAAGATGCTCAACCAAAAAGACAATGGGCACCCATAACTGTCCCTGTTCATAAATGACCTTTATGTTGGTTTTCCTAATTATTCCGTTTATAGTTACTTCTGTTATTATGCCTTTGCTTTCTGTTATTGTAATTACTCTGTTTATATTACTTCTATTAATTATGTATTCGTTTGCTGAACCTAAGCTGTTTATTTGAACTTCCGCTTGATAGGAATCAGTCTTAACAAACTGTACCATCGGAATATATGTAGAACCATTTATTATTTTCGCTTCGGGCTTAATTTCAAGAACTGACCCATCTACAACGACCTGAATGGAACTATCATCACAATACCCAACAAATTGGGTAGATATTAATAGTGTAAAAACAATCACTATGCTTAGTATTTTCTTCATTTTGTTTCCCCCTGTCAGAAATAATATTAATCAGGTTCTTGTCGCTACAAACAAGCATCTTATTATATGTAATAGTACTTAGCAACAAACTTTTTTCTTTTATCTATTGGTATGAGTTTACTTTGATTTAACTCATTAAATACTTGGTATTATTACACCACTAGTAGGTTTTTGTGTTGGAGTAGGTGTCGGTTGTTTCGTAGGTGCAATTGTTGGTGTTCGTATTGGTGTTGCTGTTGGTGTCGGCGTTCGTGTCGGTGTTCGTACTGGTGTCCGTGTCGGTGTTCGCACCGGTGTTCGTACTGGTGGTCGTGTTGGTGTTCGTGTTGGAGTAGCCGTAGGTGTTGCTGTAGGTGTAGGTGTTGCTGTAGGTGTTGCTGTAGGTGTTGGTGTTGCTGTTGG
>JGI24712J26585_10002282_pt1 | contig 15789 bp, 15 predicted proteins | sample BioPla3DNA2_FD_26585 | JGI IMG/M metagenome (IMG submission 26585) | reverse complement strand
AGCCAAACTCCCTGTGTATCAAACGAAAAAACTTTCTGGTTTTCATATCTTTGAGTTAAAAGTTTAAAGTTTATAAAGTTTAAAGTAGAGACGGAGCATGCTCCGTCTCTACAATATCTTAGCCTCCTCTCAATTACCAAGCAATCTACTGCACTACCGTCTGTCTTTGGACTTCGGTTTCAATCTTCCTACTTCCAACTGCAAAAATGTGCGAAATTTACTTAAAAACCTAATCTATCCTTGTAGTAATTTATTAGTTTTCTTATCTTTGTAATATTATGAAAGCAAAATAGCACGTCATTATAATCTAAAATTAAAATCAGAGTAATATAAACCTAAAAATTAATAATATGAGAATTAAACCTATTGCAATTTTAGCATCTGTTATATTGGTTTTTTCAACAACAAACACGACCGATGCATGTACGAACTATTTAGTAACCAAAGGTGCTTCAACCGACGGTTCAACAATGGTAACTTATTCAGCCGATTCGCATCAGCTGTACGGAGAAGTATATTATTGGCCAGCAGCTAAATACAAGCCCGGAACAATGTTGAAAATATATGAATGGGATAGCCACAAATATCTTGGTGAAATTGCTCAAGCCCTTGAAACATATAACGTTGTAGGTAATATGAACGAGTTTCAGTTAGTAATTGGCGAAACCACCTTTACGGGTCGGGAAGAACTTATTGATACTCTTGGAATTATGGACTATGGTAGTCTGATTTACGTTACTTTACAGCGCGCTAAAAATGCTCGCGAAGCCATGAAAATTATGACAGAACTTGTTGCTGAGTATGGCTATTACAGTTCAGGCGAATCCTTTTCAATTGCCGACCCAAATGAAGTTTGGATTATGGAGTTGATTGGCAAGGGAGTAGGAAATAAAGGAGCTGTTTGGGTAGCAAGAATGATTCCCGATGGATATGTTTCGGGACACGCCAACCAAGCTCGTATTACGACTTTCCCATTTGCTACAGAAAATAACTGGTTTGACGAAAATCAAACTACATTTAACTCACCCGACGTAATAACCTTCGCACGCGAAATGGGATATTACAACGGTTCAGACGAAAATTTTAGCTTCTCAGATATATACAATCCGCTTGATTTTGGTGGTGTTCGTGCTTGCGAATTGAGAGTTTGGACATTCTTCAAAGACGTAAACAAAGATATGTGGCAACACTTCGATTATATCAAAGGTCACATTCAAAAAGATGAGCACGGAATAGGAACAAACCGTATGCCCTTATGGATTAAGCCTGAAAACAAAGTCTCTCCTCAAGATTTAATGCACTATATGCGCGACCACCTTGAAGGAACTGAGCTTAACATGGCTAACGACGTTGGTGCAGGACCTTTTGCAATGCCTTATCGTTGGCGTCCGATGACATGGGAAATTGATGGTGTCGAATATTGCAATGAGCGTACGACAGCCACACAGCAAACAGGATTTTCATTTGTAACTCAGTCGCGTTCGTGGATGCCCGACAAAATAGGTGGTATAATTTGGTTTGGTGTAGATGATGCTGCAACAAGTGTTTATGTGCCTCTATACTCATCAATTACAAAAATCCCACACGCTTTCGAACAAGGAAATGGCGATATGGCTACTTTCTCAGAAACATCAGCGTTTTGGATTTTCAATTTAGTTTCAAACTGGACTTATTTACGTTATAACATTGTTTACCCTGATGTTAAAAAAGCAATGGACGAAATGGAAGCCAAGTTCAAACAACAAGTTGAAGAGACCGATGCCAAAGCATTGGAGATTTACAAAAAAGACCAAAATAAAGCTGTTGCATATTTAACTGAATTCTCGGTAAATGCAGGACAAGCGTTATTTAATCGTTGGAAAAATCTATTCCAATTCCTTGTTGTAAAATATATTGACGGAAACGTCAAACCCGAGGAGAACGGTGTGTTCAAAACAACTCCCGAAGGTGTTATTCTTGTTGAACAGCCCGGTTATCCAGAGTGGTTCCTACGCATGATAGCTGAACAAACAAAAGATCAACTGTTAGTTATCGGACAAAAAAACATGCCGCAACACGAAGCTACAATTACAATTAGCAAAGCTAATCTTAATATTATGATTGGTATAATAGTGGCATTATCAGTGCTATTGCTGTTTATTTTAATTAAGCGAAGAAGATAATCAGCTACTAATCAACAAAATAAATTAAAAGCAAGATTAATAGAAATATTGGTCTTGCTTTTTTGATTCTATCCAAATTGGCATAATGACTTAATTCAAATATAAAAGGTCGTTTTGATACACTCAGCGACCGGTAGCACGGTGGCTGGGTTTATCGAAGCCACTACATTTGGACTATTCTCATTTCTAAAACCTTGTGACATACCCAAAATGAATTTTCGCCGTTCTCAGTCTTAAATCCTGCTCTTTAGATTTGCCCATTGCATACATCACTGTAAACATACCTACGCCAGTGTTTAGCATTGTTCCTATCCCACCTGAAAAGAGATACGAACTTGTGATTCTTAATATCGATTCCGACTTATAGCCTCCAAACTGAAAGAAAACAAAGGCGTTACTTCTTTGCTCGAAACGATAACGGTATTCAATTGTACTGAAAATAAACTCTGATGCGAAAATTGCCTCTTCGTCGAATCCGCGAATTGAGTACATCCCTCCTATTTTAAACAACTCGCTTGCCCAAAGTTTATCCTTGAATTTTAATGCTCCCGCCTCAATAGATGTTGCCAAAACATTTCTTGCAGACAATCTCCAGTACTTAACACAATGAGAATAAAGACTATAGATAGCATTCTTCGCCATAGTGGAATCCCTTTTTTGTCGGTTACCAACTTTTAGATTTATCTCAAACTCAACTCCTTTCGAGGGATTATACCAATTATCAACATTATTGAAAATATAGGCACCGTTATAAAAAACTGTTTTGGTATCAAACAGCGTCGTGTCTGTTGAGGTTAAAAAGCTGTTAGTCCGATAGTTAATCCCTGCTCTGAGTTGATTTAAACCTTTTAGGTGTATGATACCCGAAAACTCGTTGTCAGTGTTAATAAGTGTCGTATCCTTTTTTTGAATATTAATATTTGCGTATAACCCAAATGGCGAGCTGAACAGATACGGAAACTCAGATTTTACTAACAATGTCTGGCTCTTGTTTGCTGCACTTTTCCACGATAGATTTATAAATTCTCCTCTTTTAAAAGCATTTTGCAGTTTAAGCGATATATCGCCTGTTATCTGTAGCTTGTTGTCGGTCTCGGAAGTTGTAAAGCCAAGCATACCACCAAAAGAACCCGACATCTTTGCCTCAATTGGCAATTCAATAATCGCCCCTTGCGTTGAAAATCTGCTGATTAAGGGTGTTTTTAATTCAAGGAAACTCAACTTCTCGATTTTCTCCTCGACAGACATTAATATAACGTGATTGTAGAGATTGCCCTCTTTAATATCTAAGTAGTTGGTAATGTATCCCTTAGAAATTCTGGCTTTAGTGGGCAAAACAATGGTATCAATATAAACCGGAGAGCTATACCCATCGGTCTCGACATTACAGTCAATAATGTAATTATCAGCAACTTGTGGCGACAATTGCAACTTAAAAAAGGGGTAGCCAGTAGATACTTTCTTAAAAAGTATTGAGTTTAATATTCTCTCTAATCTCTTTAAATTAACTTTTTTGCCCTGCAACTTTTTTAATGCTCGCAAATCCTCTTTCAAAGAGTCGTTGAAGAGAAAATTACCCCACCTGTAAACCTCCCCTTTATGAAATGCTGTTGATACAGCACCCGAATCATTAAATATAGAATCAAACGATGCTGTTATAAATCCTTGATTATGAAGTCTTTCAATCCGTCTATCTATCTTTTTAAATTTAACGGTATCACTCTGAATTAGTTCAAAATTGTTATTTTTATTGTTCGGAAAACCCTGCACAGTAAGGCAAACGAAAAAGGTTAACAATAAAACAATGTAAATTGCTCTAACAGCTATGATATTTGATATTGATAACTTCATTAACCAATCATCTCGTGACAATTTTTATTTGTGATTAAAAAACCCGTGCTTTTTTAATGTTTCAAGGAGTTCTTCACTTTTTTCGATATTGCTGGCACGAGGGTATCTCCTTTCAGTAAAAACTAATGATAAGTTTTTAAGACCATTCTCCTCTACAATATTTTTGTAAAACTCTGAATTATCTTTCTCAAAGAACAGTTTTTCAATTGCTTGGGGAGAATAATCTTTATATTTCTCGTAGTGAACAACAGCATCCAAAGGTAGTCTGTCAGTCAGTGGAGGGTTTTCATCTGGATAACCTAAAACTATGGCAGTCAGAGGAATAACACCTTTGGGCAGTTCCAATATCTCAATAATTTTATCCACATTATACAGAACGGTTCCCAATATACAAATTCCAAGTCCGTTATTTTCAGCCTCTAAACAGATATTTTGTGACGCAAGCGTGGCATCAATAGTTGCATTTATAAACCAGAAAAAGTTGTCGTAAGAGACAGGGGCTTGGTTTAATTCACACCATTTGTGAAATCTGTTTACATCGGCGCAGATAGTAATGTGCACTGGTGCTTGCAACACCATATTTTGTTTAAAGTGAGTCTCCCACAGCTTCTCCCTTATCTCTTTGTCTTTGGTAACTACAACGCTGTATAACTGCATGTTACCAGTGTTGGAAGCCCTTGTACCAGCCTCTAAAATCTCTGTAAGAATGCTATCGCTAATAGCATCCGGTTTGAACTTGCGAATTGAACGATGTTTTGAAATTGTCTCTAACATATTATTTGTGTTTTTTGTTTGCAAATTTAATGAATTGTTGTATCTGCTAAAGTTAACTGAAATTTTGATTAAATGTTGTATGTTTGTTGAAAAAGATATTTGGATGGTTATTGCGGTGCATTCTGATTCTCAAAACTATTGCAATTTAAACTGGCTTTATAATACTTATATCCAACTAAAACCCCGCAGTTTCTGAAAAAAGAATTATTTTTGCTTTGCAAATAATACAATATACAATCATGCATAAGTCAATCACAGTTGCTTTTTTATTATTAATCTGTAACGTATCTTTCTCTCAAACTCAAAAAGTATCGACCAAATGGGATAATGGCAAAATTGCTTCTCAAGGGGTTACTCTAAACGGCTTTGAACATGGTAAATGGGAATATTTCGACCGCGAGGGCAGATTAATGCAAGAGATTGAATATGACCGAGGTGTTGCCAACGGTAAAATTACCTACTACTACAGAAATGGCAAAAAACAGAACGAGGGACACTTCTCGCAAGGAATACATGATGGCGCATTCTTTGAATGGTACGAAAACGGAAATCTAAAAAGCTCTGGACAATATGATTTTGCAATAAAAATCGGCTCATGGAAACAGTTCTACGAAAACGGCAAATTAGAAAAGGAGGAGTATTTTATTGATGGTCAGCCACGTATCATTACCGCAATATCAAAAAATGAGGATACACTTGTTTTCAACGGAAAGGGCTATTACAAAGGTTTTTATCCAAACGGGAAGCTATTGGAGGAGGGAGCTATTAATGACAGTTTACCTCAAGGCTTATGGATATTTTACTTTAGTTCAGGCGCAAAAAAAGAGGAGGGCACATTTACAAACGGCTTAAAGACAGGCACTTGGACTTCATGGTTTCCAAATGGCAACAAGCGTAGCACTATCAACAATCAAAATGGCGAGAACTGTGAATGGTTCGAAAATGGAGTGCAAGCAACCCAAGGCTACATCGAAAACGGCAAAAAAACAGGCGACTGGTCGTTTTGGAATGAAAACGGAACACTTATCAAAAAGGCAACCTACAAAGCCGACAAATACGATGGCAAAGTAATTACATATTATCAAACAGGGATTGAAAAAAGCAAGATTAATTTTATTGACGGTCGTATGCACGGTCACGCTCTGTGGTATTTTGAAGATGGGAAGACCGATATCGAGGGCAATTTTGCGGATAGCCTACAACACGGACACTGGATTTATTACCGCACAGACGGAGACAAAGGCAACGAAGGCGACTACAATAAAGGCGAATTAGACGGCAAATGGACTTGGTACTACTCCGGTAACAGAATGTGGAAAACAGGTTATTACGACAGAGGTATAAGGGTTGGACATTGGCTATATTTATATGAAGATAGCACAAAATTCAAAGAGGGCAACTACAAAAACGGCAAAGAGCACGGACTTTGGCAAACATGGTACGAAAACGGTCAACTAAATGTTAGTGGCTATTTTAAAAACGGTTTAATGGATAGCCTTTGGTCAGGTTGGTATGAAAACGGACAAAAATATTACGAAGTAAACTATACCGACCATGTCTTAAATGGCGAATCGAAATATTGGTACGATAACGGTAAATTAATGTCTGAAGAGAATTACAAAAACGGACAGCTTCACGGGATCTTTAAAACATTCCAGCACAACGGAAAAATAATCATGTCGGGAAATTACGCAAACGGTCTAAAACACGGCGAATTCAAGTATTTCGACCAACTAAACGAAAAGGTTGCCTTGCGCGAAGAGACATGGGTTAACGACAGACCAAACGGCACGTGGATAACCCGCCATAAGTACGGAAGCGTTGAAAGCATAAGGAATTTTCAAAACGGGAAGAAACACGGCTTACTACGCTTTACCGAACCAGACGGCACTATTGTTTACGAAGCCCAATATAAAAACGACAAGCTTGTAAAAACAATTGTCGATAAAAAAGACCCTGAAAAAGCAAAAGATAAAAGAAGAAGATAAATTACAGTTTTAACTACTGATAAACAAGACTTTATGATTCTTACAATAATAATTATAACATCTATTGTTTCTGCTTACGCATTTAGAGATTATAGCATAATGAGTAAATTGCAATTTAATGCATACCGCATTGTGCATAACCGAGAGTGGTACAGGCTATTTTCTCATGCTTTATTGCACGGAGGTTGGATACATCTAATAATCAACATGTTAGTACTCTATTCATTCGGTAATTTTGTTATATCGGCATTTGGCTACGTTTTTCAATTTATGAATGCCAACCTTTTATTTATATTGTACTATGTTTTTGCAGTTGCAATTTCGAGTTTATATAGTGTTAGAAAGCATCGTAACAACGTCTATTACAATGCTGTAGGAGCGAGCGGAGCAGTGTCAGCAGTTGTTTTTACTGCAATATTTTTTGAACCATATCAAATGATACTTTTTTTCGGGATTCTGCCAATTCCGGGGATAGTATTTGGAATATTATATCTTGTTTATAGCTACTATATGGCTAAAAAAGGAATAGATAACATAGGTCACGATGCGCATTTCTACGGAGCTATATTCGGACTTCTGTTTCCTATTTTACTTGAACCTAATTTGATAAAGTATTTTCTTAGCCGACTTTTACTTTTTAATTTATAAATAAGAGCATTAAATACTACAAACGTTAAAAAACAATCCAAAATAATGAAAGCTATTTTTTTAGATCGTGACGGAGTAATTAACGATAACAGCGAACACTACTACATATACAAATTTGAGCAGTGGACGTTCAACCCTGGAATTGAAAAAGTTTTAAAACATTTTTGTGATTTAGGTTACGAACTTTTTATTGTCAGCAATCAAGGGGGGATATCTCGCGGTATCTGCACCAAAGAGGAAGTGGAAACACTGCACAGCAAAATATTTGAAATTCTTGGTAGTAAAGGAATTAAGATTAGAGATATAGCCATTTGTCCACATCACAATTTGCTTGAAAACTGTTTGTGCCGAAAGCCCAAATCCTTGATGTTAGAGAAGTTAATAGCCAAACACAATATAGATATCGAAAAAAGCTGGTTTGTCGGCGATAGTAAAACCGATTTTGAGGCTGCAAACGCCATAAATCTAAAATCCATCATAGTTCCTGCCAATACCAATATATTTGAGTATATTGGACAGATAAAATAACTATCGCAAAAATGACAGAAAAGCCATTATTCGTATGCATTAATGGGGATATTGAGCCTGAAAAATCGTGGCTTTCAATACAAAATCGTTCTTTTAAATATGGTGACGGGATTTATGAAACCGTGCGAGCACGGGGTACTCGGATATTGTTCTTAAACGAGCACTATCAGCATTTGTGCGAAAGCATGAAGGCTATGAACATGGACATCGAGTCTCTACCGACAATTCAAGAAATAGAAAACGCTGTAAGTCGTCTGCTCTATAGAAATAAGTTTTTGGTAGCTTCAAGTTTAAGGTTTACAGTTTTTCGCAGTGGCGCAGGAGGACTTAATCCAGAATACAATAAGGTAGAATACTGTATTGAAGCATCTCCAATCGAAAAAGGAAAATTTGAACTGAACACCAAAGGTCTATCCGTAGGCATTTACAACGATAATCCTATATATCCCTCTGTAATATCATCACTTAAAACCACATCGGCTATATTGCGTGTTATGGCAGCTAATTATGCCTATAAAAATAATTTAAACGACTCTCTGTTGATAAACCATAAAGGAAATTTGGTTGAAGCGACATCGTCTAACCTCTTTATTTACAAAAACAAAATACTCTATACCCCACCTCTATCCGATGGTTGCGTAAATGGAATAATGCGAAACACAGTGATAGAGCTTGCACGTGAATCAGGAATTGAAGTTGTTGATAATCAGAGCTTAGCTCCACACGATATTGAAAATGCCACCGAACTGTTCCTTACCAATGCCACCAATGGAATACGGTGGGTTATTGCATATAAAAACTTTAGATTTTACAACCATTTATCAAAATCATTAATCTCACTGCTTAACAAAAAAACAGAGCTAAACAATTGATAATATGATTGATATAATAAATAGCGAACGAATTCCTATTAAACTATGGTTAGATGATGCCGACGAAGACACAATTAAGCAAGCCAAAAACCTTGCAAATCTTCCTTTTGCGTTTTCGCATATTGCGCTAATGGCTGACGCACATGTGGGCTTCGGAATGCCTATTGGTGGCATATTAGCAACGAAGGAAGTAATTATTCCAAACGCTGTTGGTGTTGATATTGGCTGCGGAATGTGTGCAGTTCAAACTAATATCGAACATATTGAAAATAAGCAGTTAAGGGATATAATGTCCATCATAAGAAGTAAAATACCGTTGGGTTTCAAATGGCATAAGCAAAAACAAGATCAAACTCTAATGCCTAAGCTTCCAAAACACACCATGATAACTCAAGAATACGAACAGGCGATGTTTCAATTAGGCACGTTGGGAGGCGGAAATCATTTTATTGAGATACAGAAAGGTAGCAACAATCGTATTTGGCTGATGGTGCATTCGGGAAGCAGGAATCTAGGTAAAAAGGTTGCAGACCACTACAACAAAGCGGCAAAAAGGATGAATAGCAAAACACCCGAAATTGTTCCTGCTAATTGGGATTTAGCTTATCTCCCACTCGATACTACTGAGGCTCAACACTATATAGATGAAATGAACTATTGCGTTGCATTTGCCTTAGCCAACAGAAAACTGATGATGGAAAGAGTTTGCGAATCTGTTGCTCAGGTTGTTAATAATGCCGCATTCGGTAGTCCTGTAGATATAGCGCATAATTACGCGGCTTTAGAGACACATTTTGGAGAGAAAGTTTGGGTTCATCGTAAAGGGGCAACTCGCGCACAGAAAGATGAAACTTGTATAATTCCTGGCTCACAGGGTAGTAAATCCTATATTGTAAAAGGTTTAGGAAACGAGCAGAGCTTTAAATCGTGTAGTCATGGTGCAGGCAGAAAACTTGGGCGTAAACAAGCAATCAGAACTTTAAACCTTAAAGAAGAGATTGAACTGCTTGAATCTAAAAACGTTATACACTCCATTCGTTCACAACGTGATTTAGAAGAGGCATCCAGTGCATATAAAGATATTGAGACTGTTATGAAAAATCAATCTGATTTGGTTAAAATTGATGTCGAATTAGAGCCTTTAGCTGTTATAAAGGGTTAACACAAAAAAATCGGACAAAACTTATCCGTAGTTTTGTCCGATTTTGTCTCAGAACACAAGGTTCTAGACATATGTAAACGCATATTCGCAAATTACATTCTTCTCTCTTTAATACGAGCTTTTTTACCAGTAAGTCCACGCAAGTAGAAAATACGTGCACGACGAACTTTTCCAGCTTTATTAAGTTCTATTTTCTCGATAAATGGCGAATTGGTGGGGAAAATACGCTCAACACCAATGTTACCACTCATTTTACGTACAGTAATAGTTTCTGAAAGACCAACACCACGACGTTGAATAACAACGCCTCTGTACTGCTGTATCCTCTCTTTATTTCCCTCTTTAATCTTGTAGTGTACGGTAATTGTGTCTCCTGCACGAAAAGCGGGGAAATCATTTTCCTGTTTAAAATGTTCTTTAACAACATTCATTAAGTCCATTTCGGTATAATTTATTGATTTTTAACATGTTCAATTGCAATATAGCGGACTCCTATGTTCTCGCCAGAGATTGCAATCGGAGCGCAAAGATACATATTTTTAATTAATTGCGCATAAAAGAGACATATTTTTTTTATTTTTACTAAAGTTTTACAAAATACTTAAACCATGCTAAATTTGCTAAATATAGATATTTTTATGTCACATTGTCATAAGAACACTCCTAACAGTTAACAAAAGTCCTATCAAATTTATGTCGGCATTTAATTTGATATGTTTACTATTTTCTATTTAGATTTCATTAATTTGCAAATAAACAATATCACTAACATATAACACTATTCAAAATGAGTTTTTTTAAAAAAATGGATATTTCAGAAAACACATCAAGTGGCCCTGCATCGGGTGATGCCCAAGAACATGTTCGCTGTTTGATTATTGGTTCAGGACCAGCAGGCTACACCGCAGCTATTTACGCTGCTCGTGCAAATCTTAATCCTGTTATTTATCAAGGTATTCAGCCCGGAGGTCAGTTAACTACCACAACCGAAGTTGAAAATTTTCCCGGATATCCCGAAGGCACAACAGGGAACAATCTTATGGAAGATTTGCAAAAACAAGCATTGCGTTTTGGTGCCGATTCTCGTTGGGGAATTGTTACAAAGGTCGATTTTAGCCAACACCCTCACAAAGTTTGGGTTGACGATAAAACTTTAATCACAGCCGATACAGTAATTATTGCCACAGGCGCAACAGCTCGCTATTTGGGTCTAGAGAGTGAGGAAAAATACAAAGGCTCTGGGGTCTCTGCCTGTGCAACTTGCGACGGTTTTTTCTATCGCGGAAAAGATGTTGCCGTAGTTGGCGGTGGCGATACAGCTGCAGAGGAGGCTTTATATTTAGCAAGTCTATGCAATAAAGTATATGTTATTGTGCGCAAACCATTTTTACGCGCTTCTAAAATAATGCAAGAGAGAGTTATGTCAACACCAAATATCGAAGTGCTTTTTGAACACAATACCAAAGAGTTGTACGGAGATAGCGTTGTCGAAGGTGCGAAACTTATTAAACGTATGGGCGAGCCGGACGAAACCATTGTTGATATAAAAATTGACGGTTTTTTCCTTGCAATTGGACACACTCCAAATTCTGACGTATTCAAACCTTATATCGAAACAGATGAAGTTGGGTATATTAAAACTAAAGGAACATCAACTTACACAAATATTCCCGGCGTTTTTGCATGTGGCGATGTTATGGACAATTCATACCGACAAGCCGTAACAGCGGCAGGCACCGGCTGTAAAGCAGCTATTGATGCAGAACGTTGGTTGGGTGAACACAAACTGTAAAAACGCTCAACCCTAAATTTTTTAATAATAAACGGAAAATTAAAAGGAAAAAAGTACAAGAAAAAGTGTTACAAACCCTAAAACTTGTGCCTTTCTCCTTTTAACTTTTAACTTAATTGTTAATTGCTCATCTTAAAAACTATAACATATTCTGCTGCAATATTCTCCTTATATCGATTAATACCGTCCCAAAAATCAAGTCCTAAAGCCTCAATAAGCCTATAGACAGCAGATGAAACATTTGTTTTGTAAAGTACAAGTTTCAGTTCGAGTTTTTGTCCTAATGGAATGCCATTTGCAGAGGAAGATTGAGTTTCTGTACCTCCTTTTGGAATATACGCATCGCTGAAATAGATAGTTGATGGAGATGAGTAATTTCTGATTGCACAACCTATAACACTTCCCGGTCCATTAACTACTGTAATATCATAACTATTTGGGGTATTATAGATGGTTATTCTTACATTTCCTATTAAATTATCAAAAACATAAGTATTTGATCCATTGTTTTGCAAAACATATACAGGTTCCTCTTTCACACAAGATGATGTGAGCAAAGTCAAAAACATAACAACTACAAATGATTGTATTTTTCTCATAATTGATTCATTTTAAAGTTAATATTTTGGCTCTTTGATTTTTGCAGTATGTTTTCACAAGTATCGTGCAAAAAAACAGTATCTACAAATTTACAATATTTATTGACAACCTTACCCCTATTTGCCATTTTTGATCAAAATAAAAGCCCACAAAATATTAAAATTCAGTGGGCTTTGAAACTGCTAACTATCTTATATTATTCTCGGCTTCCAAGTTCCCTGTCTAACATAAACAGCCCATTTTTACTATCACTTATCATCTCTAAACGAGTAACGATATCTGATGCACTTGCCTCCTCTTCAACCTGTTCATCAATAAACCAATTCAAGAAACTTTGGGTTGCATAATCTTTCTCAGCTATAGCTAAATCCATTAATTTGTATATCAATGAAGTAACATGTTTTTCGTGATTTAAGGTTTCTTTCATAACATCGAGAGGATTTTTCCATGTTGTTGGAACCTTTGCAATGGGTTTAAGTATAACTCTCGCTCCACGCTCATTAACATAATCGAAAAATTTGTAAGCGTGATCTTTTTCCTCTTCTGCCTGGAGTCTCATCCACTTTGCAAATCCTGTCAACCCTTTTTCTTCAAAATATGCACTCATACTAAGATACATATATCCTGACCATAGTTCGGCATTAATTTGTTCATTAATTGCACTTTCTAATTTTGACGAAATCATAATTTTCTATTTTTTAGTTAATTAGTTTAAAATTCATAGTTATATAAATATCTCCGGGATATTTAGTTAGTAACAAATATAGATAGATTTTGTTTATGCTAACTTGCTTTTCACAAAAATTTCTACAAACAAAAATAAAACGTTTTTCAGATAAAAGCTAAATACAGTTTGTACATCGGAATTAAACATTGTAAAATTTTATAAAGGAATGAAGTATTATAAAATTACATTTGGTATAAAATAGTTATATTTGCAGAAACCTTTGAGTAATGGAAAGTTTTGTTGTGTCGGCTCGGAAATACAGACCTCAGACCTTCAAGTCTGTGGTTGGACAATTAAGTATTACTCAAACTTTAAAAAGTGCTGTAAAAAACAATCAGTTAGCACATGCCTATCTATTTTGCGGACCTCGTGGTGTTGGTAAAACCACCTGTGCGCGGATTTTTGCCAAAGCCATTAACTGTTTCTCGCCAACAGAAGAAAATGAGCCCTGCAACCAATGCGAAAGTTGTGAAGCTTTTAACGGCAACCGCTCATATAATATCCATGAACTTGATGCCGCTTCAAACAATTCCGTCGAAGATATTCGCAATTTAATCGAACAGGTTAGAATTACTCCAAGAATTGGGAAGTACAACGTTTATATCATTGATGAGGTTCATATGTTGTCAACCTCGGCGTTTAACGCTTTTTTGAAAACATTGGAAGAGCCTCCTGCACACGCAATATTTGTTCTGGCTACAACCGAAAAACATAAAGTCTTACCTACAATTTTATCACGGTGTCAAGTCTTTGATTTTAACCGTATTAGGATTGAAGATACAGTAAATCATCTAAAACACGTTGCACAAAGCGAAAACATCAAGGCTGAAGATCAGGCGTTAAGAGTTATAGCTCAAAAAAGTGACGGCGGAATGCGTGACGCACTTTCGATATTCGACCAATTGGTGAGCTTTACCGGAGGAGATATAACTTATCAAAAAACCATTGAAAACCTAAATATTCTCGACTATGAATACTATTTCAAAGTCGTAGATTGTATTCTTGAGAATAAAATATCGGAATTAATGTTGATTTACGATGATATTCTTCGTAAAGGTTTTGATGGTCTGATATTTATATCGGGACTATCATCTCATTTTCGAAACTTAATGATGAGCAAAAATCCGACAACAGTTAAGCTGATTGATGCCGGTGCCGATATGGAGCAAAAATATTTGCAACAAGCAACAAAATGCTCCACGAACTTGCTGTTTGGGGCATTACAAAAGCTCCGAGAATGCGAATTTAATTACAAAACAAGCAAAAATCAACGGTTACACGTTGAGTTAACCTTAATGGATATCGGATTTTTTCAGTTTAATATTGAAAACAAAAAAAAAAAATCCGCAAAGGGTAAGTAGTTCAAAGACAGCTCATGTGCGCAAACCCGAAACGGTAAAACTTCCTCCAAAACCTCAATCACAGGTCAATATAAAAGCTACATTGACAGAGAGTAACAATGTAGTAGCAGAAAGTGGATCGCCTGACACATCAATGGTTGACAGCGATAGTGTACCACAAACACCTAAAGAGACTGTTTTTGACATTGCAAACTTATCAGAAACCTGGCTTGATGTAATAAAACCTTTTGAGGAGCAGACTCGACTTTACGTAGCTCTAAAAACATCGGAACCTGTTTTTGAAGCCCCGTCAACAATTAAACTTACATTTAAAAGTGATTCTCAAGTTGATTTAGTTAACGAAATCAAATCAAAAATTGAGAATGTTATTAAGCAGAAATACAACTTAGAAACTGTTGAATTAGAGTGGATTATTGATGAAGCTATCGACATCCCCAATGAACAAAAAAGCGGTGACGAGGTTTTTGAAATATTTGCCGAACGAAATCCCTCCTTCAAGAAATTAGCAGATTTGTTAAACTTAGATAACGGAAATTGAAAAAAATTGCTATTCAAGACACTTACGGAGAAAGATTTCAACACTGCTGGGGTTGTGGACCCAAAAATAAAGAGGGTTTACACATAAAAAGCTATCCCATTGAATATGGAGACAAATGTGTCTGCAAGTTTACGCCAGCTGACAAGTTTACAGGTGGCGTTCCGGATAACCTCTTTGGAGGTATGATGGCAGTTATCTTTGATTGCCATGGTACTGCTTCTGCGGCTTGGTTTGCCCATAAAAACAAGGGGCTTAAACTTACAAAAGATACTGTAATAGGTCGCTTTGTTACAGCAAAATTGGAAATTGATTTTAAAAAGCCGCTACCTATGAACGAAGAAATAACAGTTACATCTACTGTTGAAGAGATTGAAGAAAGAAAAGCCATAGTTAATATGGAAATGGAAGTAGGCGGAGTTGCTCATGCCAAAGCGAGGATGATTGCTGTAGCTGCAAAGGACGATATGTAAAAGTTAAAAGATATAAATCAAAAAAAACGGGGTCACAATCCAGTATACCCCGCTTCTATATCAACTTAAATTATTATTTACGGTTTTTCACCGAAAAGTCATAACCAGCTTTCAGTGCAGCAAGATTAGAGTTAACGACATCATCGCCTTTACGTCCGAAAATATCTCGAAGACCATTCTCAAAACTTTCATACGGCATATCTAAGAAAGGAGCGGCTGCCCCGAGCATAACAATGTTCATTGAACGTTTAGATCCCATATCTTCTGCTATGGTATCGGCATCGATAATTACAACGTTGGGTAGTTTTTTCAACTC